>Ga0209777_10000808_pt1 | contig 48472 bp, 40 predicted proteins | sample FrelakmetHBP12HB_FD_187147 | JGI IMG/M metagenome (GOLD analysis project Ga0209777, IMG submission 187147) | Freshwater lake sediment microbial communities from the University of Notre Dame, USA, for methane emissions studies -HBP12 HB (SPAdes)... | ecosystem: Environmental > Aquatic >... | reverse complement strand
TAAGTGGGGCGGTCCCCCTGGACCGCGCCGGGTCCCCTGACCCGGCCAAACCCGACCAGGGGGTCGGGTTGCGGCTCAGGGGAGCCGCCCCACACAAACTGGAAAACCACGCATTATTTGCGCCGCACTAGGCTAGAGTATTCCGTTTTCCATCGCGTACCGCGTCAGATCCGCGTTGGAGTTCATCCGCATCTTCACCAGTATGCGCTTTCGGTGCGTGCTCACTGTCTTCGGGCTGATCAAGAGCTCGGCCGCGATCTCACCGACGCCGTGGCCACTCGCCAGGGAACACATGATCTCGTATTCGCGGTTCGAGAGGGAGCTGTGCGGAAGGCCATCCAGCCCGCCTTCAACGATGCTGCTGGCCAGCTCTGTGCTGAAATAGCGCCGTCCGGTGAGCGCTAACCGGATCGCACGCATCAATTCTTCGCGTCCGCTGTCCTTGCTGACGTAACCGCAAGCGCCTGCTTTGAGCGCACGTACAGCGAAGTGGCTCTCGGGTTGCATACTCACCACAAGCACCTTTTGGTGGGGGCGCAGTTCCTTTACTTCCCTGAGGACCTCAAGGCCGCTTCTGCCCGGCATGGACAAATCGAGCAGCAGCAGGTCCCAGTGTCCGGAGACTACTTGTTCCAGCACCTCGTCTGCATTCCCCGCCTCGCCCAGAATCGGGGAAGAAAGCTCCTTCTCCAGAATCACCCTGAGGCCCTGGCGAACGATCTCATGGTCATCGGCAATCAAAACTGAGGGCATACACCTCCCCATAGGGAGTTCCCGGCACCCCGCACTCCGATGCTGCAGACCGGAAGCTCACGTGCGTTCACCGATGCTGCTGTCCTGCACTCCATCGGATACTCGTCTGCTGTATGGCCTATCTAAGTGATTCTAACCCGCCCTGGGCAGGTAGTCCATAGGCAAACGCGAGCACCGGTACCTTCGAGGGCGCCGCGTTCGGCCTTGACGCCGTCCTCAGGCGAACGGGCAGCGCATATGGTTTTTGTGCCGAAATAGGACAACGCTGATTGCGCGCAAATGCCTTTCCGCGGTAAAAAGAACTGCGGAGCGCATGGCCGCTGTGCGTGGTATGGATGCGCGTGTACCGCGGCCTCCGCCACGAAGCGGCGGAGAAAGGAGTGCGCCGCGGGACGATGGACTGCGACGCGACATCAAAATCCCCTGAAAACCAGACCGGCTCCAGGCAGGTGTCGAGTCTCGCCGGAACCTTCGGGACCGCTGCGGTCGAAGCCGTGCTCCGTTTCATCATGGAAGGCACGGACGACGCAATCGTCTGCTGCACGAGAGAAGGGAAGATCCTGACCTGGAACCGAGGCGCCGAGGAGCTGTTTGGCTACAGCGCCGGCGAGGCGGTCGGTAAGCAATTCGTATGCCTCATGGCGCCCGACGGAGTCGAGGCCGCGGCCGGCCTTCTCATTGCCGCTGCTGAGGGGTATGGGGGACGCCGGGACGCTGTCGTTCTGTGCAAGGGCGCCCGGACGATCGAGGCGTCGCTGACCCTGCAACCGATCCTCACGCCAGGACGAGAGACCGTCGCTGTCTGTTCCATCCTGCGTAACAACTCCGCCGAACGGGAAAAGGAACGGGATCTCACGGCGTCCCGTGATCGTCTGCGTTTGTTGGCGGCTCGCGTCGAGGACCTTCGCGAGCAGGAACGATCGCGCGTAGCGCGTGAGATCCACGACGAACTCGGCCAGATGCTGATGGTGCTGCGAATGGATATCGAGTTGGCCGTGGCGCAGGTGACGGAGGGGGCTCCAGCCGCCGGCATCCTTCACCGCCTGGCCCAGGCGACCCAGCATCTGCAGCGGAGCGTCTCGGCGGCAAAGAAAGTGTCGGCCGAGCTGCATCCGGCGGTTCTCGATCATGTCGGGCTCACGGCCGCAATGGAGATGGAGGGGCGGGACTTCAAGTCACGTACGGGCATTGCCTGCAGCATCCCGGAGTCGCCTGCCGAATTGCCCCTGGAGCCGGCCAGAGCCACTGCCGTTTTCCGGATATTCCAGGAGATCCTCACCAACGTCGAGCGCCACTCCGGAGCGAGTCACGTGGCAGTTCACATCCGGATGGACGATACCGATCTGGTGCTCAAGGTGCGCGACAACGGCCAAGGCTTCGCCGCGGCCGAACTCGAAGACTCGGGGTCGCTTGGGCTCTGCTGGATGCGAGAGAGGGCTTCCGCGCTCGGTGGCGTGGTGGAGTTCGGTGGCGGGCCCGGTCAAGGCACGACGGTGACGCTGCGCGTGCCGTTCAACAGCCCGGTCACCAGCCCAATTCAAGATCTCGTGGACCCCGCACACGACCACGGCACGACGGACCAGACTTCGACTCACCCGGTTCGCATCCTGCTCATAGACGACCACACGATCTTCCGGAAGGGCTTGAAAGAGTGCCTTCGCGGCCGGCTGGAGGCGACCTACGGCGAAGCCGAGACCGTCGAAGCCGCCGAAGCCGCCATCCGCAGCCAACCTTGGGATCTGATTGTTCTCGATATCGCTATGCCTGGCAAGTCCGGGCTGGTGCTGCTGCGGGAGCTGCGGGCGGCGGGTTCGCAGGTTCCAGTGATTGTGGTGAGCACGCACGCCGAGGAACAGTACGGGCCGATTGCCTTGAAGTCCGGAGGAAACGGTTACGTCTGCAAGTCCCAGCCGACCGACGACTTGGTGGCGGGTATACAAGCGGTTCTTGCCGGTGGATCGTGCTTCTCGGCGGTGACGCTCAGGGCGGGAGGAGCTTCTCCCTCGGAACAAGGCATCACGCAGGGTCCTTCCCCATAGCCAGGCGGGGTCAGCACCCCTCGTGATCAATTGCGCGACGATCGGTTGACCGCCGCCCGGACGTCACTGCGGCGGCCGGACCATACATCAAGGCTGCGGTAGTACTCCCCGTGCCTCAAACCGGTACCAGTACCGTTGAAATATTCACGCCTCCGAGTTAGAAACAACATATACTAGTGGATACATTATAGGTTTTTAATTGATAATGCCGGGAATTTTGTCGGTTTCACCCGGATGGTGCTGACGGCGTACAAGGGTTCGGGGCACGGGTAGCCCGACCGCAAGCGGGGGAGAACGGAAGGTCGTGGGTATGGACCTCGAGCAAGGTGGGGGTCTGTCCTTCCGGACCTTGGCGGCATCGTTTGCCGCCATGGTCCTGCTGCTGTCGAGTGCGGCTTATTGGACCTATAACCGCGAGGCGCGCGCCATTCGGCGCGACAAGTACAACGAGCTGAAAGCCATTGCCGATCTGAAGGTCCGGCAACTGGTTCAATGGCGGGACGAGCAGATCAGCGACGCCCGGCTGAGTGCTTCCGCGGCTTGTCTGGTGTCTTCCGCTCTGTTCAAATCATCAGACCGGGCTTCATCCCGCGCTGGACTCCTGCCCCGACTGGACGAGATCCGCAGAACGAATCTCCACTGTGCCGAGGCCGTCGTCACGAACCCGGATGGGGTGGTCCTCCTGGCGGCCGGTACCGGCCCGGAGGATCTCGACGCCGGCGCCCGGGAGCTGGTTGCGCGAGCGCTGGCCGCCCGCGATGTCGTGATCGGCGACTTCGTCCGCTACTCCGGGTCCGGCAAAGTCTATCTGGACGTGGTTGCGCCAATGCTCTCCGTGGCCCGCCGCCCGCTGGGCGCGCTCGTTCTCCGAGTCGATCCCGAACCGTACCTGTATCCCCTGCTCCAATTCTGGCCCGCGCGGAGCCGAACCTCGGAGACGCTGCTGGTACGCAGGGAGGGAGACGCGGTTCTCTTCTTAAACACGCTTCGGCAGCAGCCCGGGCCTCCGCTGACGCTGCGCATTCCGTTGTCCGGGTCGGACGTTCCGGCCAGCCGCGCGGCGCGCGGGCAGACGGGAGAGTTTGAAGGTCCGGACTACCGGGGTGTGAAGGTGCTGGCGGACGTCCGCGGGGTGCCGGGCTCGCCGTGGTTCATGGTGACCAAGGTGGACGCCGGCGAGATCCTCGCCGAGGTGCATTATCGCGGCTGGGCCATTCTCGTCATTCTCATCCTGGCTGTCTTGCTGACCGCGGCCACCATGGGGCTCGTGTTGTACTACAGGCGACAACGGATCGAGGCCCTCGATGTTCTGCTCCAGCTCAGGCGGGCAGTGGAACAGAGCCCGGTATCGGTGATCATCACCGATCTCGTGGGCAACGTCGAGTACGTGAACCCCCAGTTCGTCGAGACCTCCGGCTACACATCTGACGAGGTGCGCGGGAAGAATCTCCGCATTCTCAAGTCGGGTGAGACGCCTGCCGCAAAGCACCGGGAGCTCTGGGATACCCTCACGCGCGGCGAGAAATGGGGCGGGGAGTTCCGCAACCGGCGAAAGGACGGCACGCTGTTCTGGGCGCGTGCGATGATCTCGCCGCTTCGCGATTCTCCCGGGGCTGTCACTCACTATCTGGGTATTGAGAGAGACATAACCACTGAGAAGGAGCTGGAAGCTCAACTTGTCCACTCCCAGAGAATGGAGTCCGTCGGGCGTCTTGCAGGCGGAGTCGCGCACGATTTCAATAACCTTCTGACCGTGGTCATCGGCTTTAGCGATGCCGCCCTTTCAGCGCTGAAGGAGGACGATCCGTTGCGGCGCCCGCTGGAGGAGATTCGGAGAGCCGGCGGGCAGGCGGCCGTGCTGACCAGGCAGTTGCTCGCGGTCAGCCGGAAGCAGGTCATCCCGTTAGGGCCGGTCAATCTCACCCAGACGATCTCAAGCGCCCGAAGCATGATCGAGCACCTTATGGGCGAGGATATCGTAGTCTCCGTGAATCTCTCCCCAGAGGCGGGTCATGTGCTGGCGGACGAAGGGCAGTTGCAGCACGTGCTCCTGAACCTGGCCCTGAACTCCCGGGATGCGATGCCTTCGGGCGGCGGGTTCAGCATCGCGACCAGGAGGGTGGAGGCGGATCCCAGTGAGACCGCTCGATACGCTTGGGTGAAGCCCGGCCGCTACGTCGAGATCAGCGCCACAGACACGGGTAGCGGTATAGATCCGGAACACAAGCGCCATATCTTCGAACCCTTTTTCACAACCAAGGCTGTCGGCAAAGGCACGGGCCTTGGTCTCTCCACTGCATACGGATTCGTCCGGCAGTGCGGGGGATGGATCTCCGTTACGAGCGAACCCGGCCAGGGCGCCACGTTCAGAGTCTGTCTTCCCGAGGTTGAACCGGCGCCGGTCGAGGCTGCCGCTCCCCCGGCCGTGGGCGATCTGCGGGGCGCCGAGAGAATCCTGTTGGTGGAGGACCACGATGACGTCCGCGGCTTCGCGGCGGAGGCGCTCAGACGTCACGGATACACGGTCCTGGAAGCGAAAACGCCGCTCAAAGCGCTCGAACTGGCCGGCAAGCAGGATGGAAACACCGACCTGTTGTTGACCGCCGTCATCATGCCTCAAATGACGGGAAAGGACCTCGCGGAACGGTTGCAGCCGGCCTGCCGCAACCTGCGCGTGCTCTTCATGTCAGGACACGGCCACGACGCAATCACGGCTCTAGGCGTCACGGATACGCAGCTCAATTACATCGAGAAGCCCTTTACCGGGGCTGCCCTGGCCGAGAAGGTTCGCAGCGTACTGGGCGCACCAGTAGGGACGTCGTAGATTCCGCGAGTCAGGGCGCCTGCTTGAGCAGCCGGAAGAGCGTCTCGCGGAGTTCATCCGAGTCGATAGGCTTCGGCAGGATGGCATCCGCAACACCCTCCAACTGCTTGGGAGGCGGTTCGCCCTCTTCAAAGGCCCCTGACATCAGGATCCTCTTCACCCCCGGAATTGCCTCGCGAATACGGCGGAGCAGCGCGACGCCGGACTCGCTGGCCAACTGCATATCCACGATCGCCGCGTGAACGGGTTCAGCCGCAAGAGCAGCGAGTGCGTGCTGCAAGTCACAGGCTTCAACGACCCGATATCCTGCGTTCACGAGAACGTACCGGACGGCTTCAGACACCATGGGCGCATCGTCGATGAGAAGAACCGTCGCCCCCATGTGCCACCCACTCCTGGCCGGTAAAACCGAAGACAGTATACTCCAGAACGTGAAGACCTCTCGACCATTCTCTTGCAATGCGGCGTTAATCCTGGACCTTAAGTGGGGCGGTCCCCCTGGACCGCGCCGGGTCCCCTGACCCGGCCAAACCCGACCTGGGGGTCGGGTTGCGGCTCAGGGAGCCGCCCCACACAAACCGGCAAAGCACCCATTATTTGCGCCGCACGACACTCTGTCTGCACAAAATGTGGCAACCTCCGGAATCCACAAATCCGATGCCGCATCAGTCCCGGCTTTACGGACCGAGCCGTTTGAAGTACTCACGTCAGAAACATCCTACACTGAGCCGAGACTCAGTCCTACCGCATCCCGCAACCAGATCCTGTGATGTATCGACATGCCGAGACAGGCCAGGGCTGAAGACTTCATACTCTCGCGATCCGACTTCCGGCATGAGTCACTTCGGGAACCGGCGCAGACTCCGGTGCAGGAAATCCGATCGGACTTCCACCTCTCGAGCGACCCGCGCCACGCAGCGGCCCAAGCCGCTGCCGCAAGGCCGGGGGACCACTGAAAAAGGCCGGAAACGGACGAATAGTGCGTGAGACCCAAAGACGCGCCCGCGTGTCGCGAGGAGCTTCGAGAGACCGTGGAAGAGCGAGCTGGCGCGGGATCAAGCGAGCGGTCTTCGAAGGATGTGCCCGCGCGAAGGAAGCGTGAGTGTTTGATTGCCAGACCGGAGGAATCCGTGCGATCACGAGCTGTAAGGCTGTACGAATTAAGTAAGTCGTCACGCTCAGCGCATTCTTAGTCGGAGGTGACAAAAACAGTTATTCGAACGTTATGACAGCAGGGCGGCCGGCGTTTGGGCCCGGTACGCCCGTACGGGGTCAGAGTTGCAAAAACACGACTAAACGTCCATTGTTGCTGGAACTGATTTGGGTGTAGTCTTTGGCAGAGCTCAGTTTTGTGGGCTAGGGCCTGGCGCCCTGATGCTCGGGAAAGTCGGGTTGGAGGAAGATCGCGTGAACCTGGAACTCACCGCCCCGGCCGTCTTTCGAGTTCTTTTGATCGAAGACAACCGCGTGGATGCTCTTCTCGTTACGGAAGCCGCGGCAAAAGCCGACGACTGCCAGATCGGGATGGATCACGCCCAGTCGCTCGGCGAAGCACTCCGCCGGTTGGGCGAGGCTCGGTACGATGTGATCCTGACTGACCTGATGCTGCCGGACTCCCTCGGACTGGACACCGTTATCCGCGTGCACGAGGCTGCTCCGGAGGTTCCAATCGTCGTGCTGAGTAGCCTCGACGACGAAACGCTGGCCATTCGTGCTGTCCAGAGCGGCGCTCAGGACTACATCGTGAAAGGCCAATTCACGCCAAAGCAGGTCTTAAGGACGATCCGCCACGCCGTTGTGAGATTCGGAACGAGTGCGAGGCGGGTGGCCCCCGCGGCTGCCGGCTCACTCGGTCAAGTCGTCGCTTTTGCAGGCGTGAAGGGCGGTGTCGGGACGACGGTCATTGCGTGCCAGCTTGCCCTGGAACTTCAGGCCCACACCGGCAAGAGGGTGGCTCTGCTGGACCTGGACCTTCGTTCCGGGATGACGAGTTTCGTGTTGAAGGTGGAGCCGAGATATTCCGTGCTTGATGCGGCGATGAGCGTGGGACGCCTGGACCTGAGCCTCTGGAAGAACCTTGTACAATCCGGCAGCCACAAGGTCGATGTCCTGCCGGCGCCGGACCAGCCCGTCTCCGACAAGCTTCGACCCCAGCTCGCGAGCCTGCGGGCTGTCCTGAGTTTCGTGCGAACCAACTACGAGTGGATTGTTCTGGATCTGGGGAGTTGGCCTCCGCCAGAGGAGTATTTGCCGTTGCTCGGAGAGGCCAGCCACTGCTTCCTGGTGACACTGCCGGACCTAATGGCCCTTTACCGGACGAAACGGGTGATTCGTTCGCTGTCAGAGGGAGGGCCCCCAACAGCGGGACAGGTTGGTCTGGTTCTGAACCGGATGCCGAAGCGGTTCGACATGGAGCTCCGGGAGATTGAAAGCCTGCTGGGCATGCCGGTATACGCGGTATTGCCGGATGCCCCCGACGAGGTTGCAGAGTCGCTCGCAAAAGGTCGGTCCTTTACGTCTGGGGGAGGCATCGGAAAGTCTGTCGCGGCGTTTACGCGGAGGCTGACCGGCGCCGCGGAACCCGCGACCACGGAGAAAAGGGCAGGCATTTTTGGCGTGTCCAGATTCGGACGCGCTACGGCGTGATCGCATAATTACGGAGCGCACCACAATGAGCACCTTGGACAAGCAAGACGCGCCGCTTGATACGGCGGCCCTGATGGAAACCGTTGCCGGTGACGTGGGGCTGATCCGGGAGTTAACCGCGATCTATCTGGAAGACACGCCTCCGCTAATGCTTCGCATCCGCAAAGCCGTAGGAAGGAAGGACGGTCCAACTTTGTGGCAAGCTGCCCACAGGCTCAAGGGGACGGCCACCGGGTTCCATGCCGGCCCTCTGCGCCGCGCCGCCTTCCGGCTGGAATTGATGGGTCAAGACAACGATTTCAGCACTGCGGAAAGCGCGTTAGACGCGCTCGAGACGGAGGTCGAGCGTTTCGAAAGGGCGCTCCTGGAATGGGAGACACAGGGCTCAGAGTCGCGTTGAGGATCGCCACCGCACCAGATCGCCGGGTGGAGCCGCCGGGTCGGAACTGGCATCCGGTGCTGCGCCCGGGCCGGCTGCTCTCGCGCCTGGCGCTGTGGTGCGGCGCGACCTCGTTGTGCGCCGTGGCGGCCGCCGTGCCCGGGCCGCTGCCGCGTCTGCCTCTGCTCACGGCTGTCGAGCAAATACATGCCCTCTCTTCGGCAGAGGCCGGGCGCTCCTATCCGGTCAGGCTGCGGGGCGTGATTACGGACTACGACTCGTCGCCTTCGATCTCGATTCTGTTCGTACAGGATTCAACCGGCGGAATCTTCGTTCAAAGCGAGGCCAAAGGGCTGGCTTCCGGCCAGTTGGTGGAAGTGGAGGGCGTGAGCAGTCCGGGCGACTATGCCCCAGTCGTGGACCGGGCGCGCCTGCGCGTAATCGGCACATCCGCACTTCCCAACCCCAGGCGTGTCACGTTCGAGCGGCTCTACACCGGCCAGGCGGACAGCGACTGGGTCGAATTGGAGGGCGTCGTCGAGCGGGTGTACCAAGGCGCCGGCCGTGTGGTCCTCGAAATCTACTCCGGTGATAATCGGGTTCGGGTGATGATCCCGAAGTGGTCAACCGACCTGCCGGCGGAACTCGTCGATGCGCAGGTCCGCATCCGTGGCGTGTGCGCGACCGACTTCAACAGCCGGCGCCAACTCCTTGACATCAGGCTGTACGTTCCAGGCATCGAGTATCTGATAGGTGGGCACTGGGCTCCGCCGGATCCCTTCTCCGCCCCTCTGAGTGAGATCGGCAGCCTCTTTCAGTTCAACGAGAAGATCGCAGCCGGCCACCGCGTGCGCGTTCAGGGAATCGTTACGCTCCAGAATCCGGACGGTTCGCTGTATATCCAAAATGGCAAGACCGGCGCGCTGGTTGAGGCTCACGAAGGTAAGTTCGAGGCCGGCGATCTCGTGGATGTGCTCGGTTTTCCCGCCAGGGGTGACTACTCGCCGAAGCTTCGGAATGCAGTCTGCCGGAAGTTGCGCCGGGCCATGATCCCCTCATGCGCAGCCTGCCACTCCGCCGCGAACGTCAGTCTCCGGGAAGCACGCACGGGCGACTACGACTCCCGATTGGTCAAGATCATTGGGACTCTGATCAGCCAGAGATCCAGTCAGGCGGCCAGAGTGCTGGCCCTCTCGACGGATGACGGCGTCATCGAGGCCCGCACGGCGCGGACAGAGTCTTCGGAATCCCTCGGGTCCATTCGGGCCGGCAGCCTGCTCCGGGTCACGGGGGTGTGTGCGAACAAGCGCGCTGACAGCGGGCCGAATTCAGTAACGGTCCTGTTTCGCTCTCCGGCTGATGTCGTCGTCATCGCGTCCGCATCGTGGTGGACCTTGCAGCACTTGACGGGGGTCCTCCTCATCGTGGGAGTGGGGGTAATCCTGGCTCTGTCCTGGGTCGGCGTACTTCGCCGCCGAGTCCGTCAGCAGACTCAGACGATCCGTGAAAAACTCCAGAAAGAGGGAGCATTGAGAGAGGCGGCGCAAGCTGCCAATCGGGCCAAGAGCGAGTTTCTCGCGAACATGAGCCATGAGATCCGAACGCCGTTGAACGGGATCATCGGAATGACCGAACTCGTGCTGGACACCGAGCTCAAACCCGGGCAGCTTGACCTGCTCAGTACGGTCAAGACATCGGCCGACCTGCTGCTCGGGTTGCTGAACGATCTTCTGGACTTCAGCAAGATCGACGCGGGCAAGCTGGAACTCGGCTCGGCCGCTTTCGATCCGAGGGCATGTGTCGAAAAGATGCTGAACGGCCTCGCGCTGAGGGCTCACCAGAGAGGGCTCGAGCTGACCTGCCGGATCGCGGCGGAGGTTCCCGATTCAGTCGTGGGGGATTCTGTCCGGGTGCAGCAGGTCATCGTGAACCTGGTAGGGAATGCAATCAAATTCACTCACCAGGGGGAAGTCGGCATCGCAGTTGAAGTCGAGTCCGGCGGAGATGGGCAGGTTACGCTGCATTTCTCCGTCCGCGACACCGGAATTGGAATTCTTCCGGCAAAGCAAGCGCTGATATTCGAACCGTTCGCGCAGGCCGACTCCTCCACCACCCGCCAGTACGGAGGCACGGGGTTGGGTCTTACAATTTCTTCGCGTCTGGTCGGATTGATGGGGGGCCGGATCTGGGTGGAGAGCGAGGTTGGGCGCGGAACGACGTTTCACTTTACCGCCGTGTTCGAAACTTCGCCGGCCGCCCCGCAAGATGCTGCCCCAGGCATGGAGGCGCTGAGCGGCGTCCGCGTCCTCGTGGTTGACGATAACGCGACCAACCGGCGTGTTCTCGAAGAAATCCTCCGCCGCTGGCAGATGCGGCCGGTCTGCGCCGATGGCGGGAGATCGGGACTCCGGCTGCTCGAGGAAGGCAGCCGGAAAGGGCGGCCATTCCCCCTCGTGCTGCTGGACGCTCAAATGCCCGAAATGGACGGTTACATGCTGGCGGAGGCAATCCAGGGCAGAGCGGACCTTGCCGGCGCGAAGCTGATGATGCTCACCTCGACGGCGCGGATGCCGGACCTCGAGCGCTGCCGGGCTCTGGGAATTTCTTCGTACCTCGTCAAGCCGGTCAAGCGAGCTGAGTTGCTGACGGCCGTCCTGGGCGTCCTCGGAGCGCCGGTTGCTCCGCATCCGCCTCTGCCTGGGGCCGCTCAGACAGCGATGCGGCCGCTCGAAGTCCTCGTGGCGGAAGACAACCCGGTAAACCAGAAACTCGCGGTCCGGCTGCTCGAGCGGGAGCATCACCGGGTCACGGTCGCGAACAATGGCGTGGAGGCGCTTGCCGCGTTCTCGACCCGCTCCTTTGACCTCGTCCTGATGGATGTCCAGATGCCTGAAATGAACGGCCTGGAAGCTACGCAAGCTATTCGTGAGAGGGAGAGGGATTACGGCGGCCACGTGAAGATCATTGCGATGACAGCAGCTGCAAGCGAGGACGACCGCGAGAGGTGCTTTACCGCTGGAGTGGATGCCTACATGTCCAAGCCGATCAGTATCCGAACGCTTCTCCAACTCATCGGAGAGCAATGCCCCGCGGAGACAGCATGCGTCGAGGATCGTTCCTGATGGATGCGGGGCTGCCGGCTCGCCCGGAGGTGACGGCCAGACCTGTCGTCGTACCTCACGTAGTACCTGGGATTCCGCCAAGTTGGCGGAGCCCACTGCGCTCAGGTCCTCGCGGCGCTTCGACTCGGGAATAGGTGGGTCAAGCGGCGCCATTGGGCGTCGGTGAGATTGCAGGCACGTGGGGACATCCATCGGCGGAGTAGCGCAAAGGCCCCCACCGCTTCAACTTCCGGATGGTCGACGATCCGCCCGGAATACAGAGCAACCTATCCCCCCGGCGCTGTTCCGGGGAGCTCGATGCCGTAGTCCGAGTCAGGTGTGACTAGAGTAATTGCCTGCTCTCTTGGCTGCACCCGTCTCCGCAGTAGTCGGATCAATGACGCTGGTCACTTCGCTAATTCGATCAGCCGGGAAACCGCCGCGCTCGGCGTGCTCTCGAATGGTGTGCTGGTCCGGGGCGATGTAGACGCAGTAGATCTTGTCGGCCGTCACATAGCTCTGTACCCACTGGATCTGGGGCCCCATGCTGCGCAGTACGCTGCACGATTTCTGTGAGATGGCCTGCAATTCCTCCGCCGACAGACTGCCAGCGTTGGGGATATTCCGCTCAACGACGTATTTCGGCATAGTGACGATTCTACAACAGGCCTCCGCGATCAACGAGGCTGCGAGGCTCTGGCGGGTCCTGCCGATGGCCGACATCGTCGGCATGTTGCAGGACGGCGTCGGCCATCTGCTGCGAGAGGCCGGACTGGCGTTGATGAGCCTCGTGATGGAGGAGGAGGTTCCCCACCTGGTCGGCGAACGCCGCGGAGCCAGTCACCGTAACCGGCGCGGCAGCGCGTTCTCGAAGCGATCAAGAACCCGCTGACGCACATCGGCGGATTGCCTGCAATCACGCCATAGAGCGGCCCGAGGCCCGGGTCTCCGCCGCGAAGCCGGCGCATGGCGAGACGTGCCCTATGCTACCTACAAGAGAAGATTACCGTAGCCAATCAACATCATGGCCAACACGATCAGGCCAAGCCCGGCCAACATGGCCCGGCGGGCCACCGCCCCTGCCTCTTTCCACTCGCCGCTCACAAAGCCCCCAGCGTTAGACGCCACTGCTATGGCGCTTACGAACAGTGCCCAGCCTACCGATGGGCCCAACCGGCCGAGCATCGTCTCCGCGGTCGATAGCCCCCACAGCGCGGTGCTTCCGGAGTACATCGCGCCCATCAACACTACCAGCCACCAGTATCCCGTGCACGTGCGAAACACAGGCCAAGTGCCATTGTGTGAGAGCAGGTAGAGGCAATACATGCAGTTGGGAATGGCGCCACCCCACAGGACCAGCAACAACACGGCGTTGGTGGCTTCGGCCGGACGAGCGCCGCCGAACTGCACCGCGCAGGCTGAAATGGCGTGCGCCCAGCCGGTATTCAGTCCTAAGCCAAGCAATCCGGACATCGCTCCGCCAATAGTGGCCAGGGCCATACCTCGCAACGCGGATATGCGGCCCGGACTGCCCGAGGCAGCGGACTCCTCTCGCCGCGCCTTCAGCGTTCCCGCGCGTGCGCAGGCAACCAAGGCCAGCATCAAGGAGCCCATGCCCGACAGAATCCAACGTCCGCCGGCTGTCTTCAACACACCCGGCGAGAAAACCAGGAGCGGTGTCAGCACTCCCACGATGCTCATAGTCCCAACCAGCAGGGAAAACGCCAAGGCCGTCCCGATGTACACGATCGAGCGGCCAAACAGCAGGGAGCCGAAGTAGATCACCACTCCCCATGCGACCGGGGTCAGCAGTGTTGACGTTCCGAGCTGCGAGTACGCATGGGCGAGGCGGGGAATCCTGCCGAGCGCGAGCAGGAGCGGAAATAAGACCAGGCCAAGCAGGCTGAAAGGAAGCCAGACATTTTCCCAGCTCCAGTGCCGTGCTCGCTTCATGGGGAGGGCGAACAGACCGTTGATGATACCCGCCGAAACCGCCAAAGAACCACCCAGAATCGCGTGCATAGATCTCAGTACCGGTATTCCAAGAAGGCTTCGTACATGGCTTCGACGTTGGCCAGAGGCACGTCTTCAATGATTTCCCCGCACGCCACGATTCCGCCCTCCGATGTACCAAGCGTGTCGAATAGGTCGTGCACGTGACGCTTCACTTCTGCCGGGGAAGCAAAGGGCAGCAGGTGTTGCCGGTCGAGATCGGTTCGGAAGCAGACCTTCCCGGCGAAAGCCTTGAGTTTTTCGAGCCCGATCGCGGAAGCCTGGCAATTGAGGACGTCCACTCCCAACTCGAGCAGGTCGGGCAGGATCTGAATAATGTTGCCGTCGCTGTGGAACCATACATGCACGTCCGCTTTCTTTACCTTGGAGAACATGGCCGCGTAGACGGGTTTAAAGAAGGAACGCCACTTCGCCGGTGAGATCAGCAGGCTGGTTTGCGAGCCCCAGTCGTCGGCGAAATGCAGACCCTGGTACTCGTGTTCCAGCCAACGGTCAATCCAGCTCAGGTTGAACTCCAGGAGACGATCCCGCAATTCCCAGATTTCCTTCCGGTCCAGGGTAAAATCTACCAACGTGGCCTCGAAGCCATGCAACTGTTGGATCTGTTCGAAGAACGTTATCCAGCCGCCTCGGGCGTAATACGATGGACTGTTCCCGCTCATGTGGCCGCTGTACAGGCGGCACTTGGGGACGCCCGCTTCGAATACGGGCCAGCGGTACGACGTATAGTTGGTCCAGTTCTCGTCGATCGGGAATTCGATCGGAATTCCGCACCGCCCCTGATGGCTGACCTTCCACAAGGTGCCGAAGTCATCCCTATGCTCACCCTCTTTGTACAAAGCGGGAAGGTTTTCGGGCGGAAGGTCCGGAAGCAGGCTCCAACCGAAATCCTCCGATACGGCGTCGGTGATGCGCTTGAGGGCCTCTCCATAGTGATATTGGGCGGAAGGCAGAATGGCATGCGAGATCGGTGGCCGGTCGGGCCTGCCGAACCCGATGGCGCGCAGCACTCTCTCTCGACTTTCCATGATTCAGTCTCCTGACGAGGTCCGGCTCGCCTTACAATCCGTGCCAATCCAGGGCAAAACGCACACACGCTCTCCGGCCCAGTTCGATGGCAAAATCGGCGCAGCGCTCGATCATCACCTCAGCCAGCTCGGGGACGGCGTCGATGTCTATCATGGCATCCTCCATCCCGCGCAGGCGCCAGTAAGGGCTCGGCGCAGCGCCGGCAGAGTGACGCGATGATCGCCGCAGAAGTAGAAGCTCTCGCCGGGGTCCGCGACGGTCCGGACGAGGATGGTCTTGTGCGGCCGGAAGTAATACCCGGGATCGCTCTTCTCCAATTCCGCGTGGATGTTGCCGCGGATGGGCACCAGATCGAACAGAGCGGTGCAGAACCGCCGGATCGAGCGGCCCGCCTGGTGGCCTACGTTGCGGGCCATGGAGAGAGCCTTCAGATAGACCTCCGGGCCCATGATGGCGCTCCCGAAATTCATCATCACCCCGTGCTCGAGCTGCTCGATGGTGCTGGCAAAAATCAAGAAGTCCCGGTAGCTGGCGGCACCCAGGCGTGCGCCATCGCAGTTGGGATGCTCGTGGATGATATCGTAGCCGAGGCCCACATGAATCGTGACCGGAATGGAGAGCCGGTAGCCAGCGGCCAGAATGCTGCACGCGGTGTGCGGAAAGCCACTGTCAAGCATGCGGCGCCCCAGGTTCTCGCCGAGGCCGAGCGGCAAATCGGCGGCTTCCGCAATCCAGTCGTTCAGCTCGCCGGTCTCCTTCCCAAGGCCGAACTCGCCGGACTGGATGTATCGGGCCACGCTCTCGGAGGTCGCGCCGACACGCGCCAGTTCGTAATCGTGAATTGCGCCCGCTCCATTGAGGGCGACGTGGCTGATGAAGCCCCGCTCCATCAGGTCGATGACCACCCGGCTGGCACCGGCCTTGATGACCTGCGCTCCCATCATCAAACGCGGGCGGCACGCTTCTCGCCCGCGGAAACAAGGCGGTCCGCAAGCACGGGGAGATCGGGGTGGTCGTAGGGCTGTGGAGCGTCATTCGCACCCAGCAGGAAATCCAGGTGCATGTCATGATTGCGCTCGGAGATCGGCTTGATCCGGAGCCGCGAGCGGTCGAACACGTGGTACTTACTTTGCATGGTCATTCTCACTGCCCGCGCAACTCACCGGACCCTGTGCTCGGGGCTCTCCAGTGCTCCGCTCACCCCTCTCGAGCCCGGCGCCGGCTTGACCGAGTTGCTGGTCAGTGAGCGCAAAGAACGGCGTGCTGTAATCCTGATACTTCACGGCAATTCTCCTGAGGATTTGCGCCGGTAGCCATGCCACAGCAGCGGAAGAACGTGTCTGAGGGCTTGCTGGTTTGCCGAGGCATTTCCCCGATCGTAGATCGATCCATGTTGTATGGTGCCAGCTTCTACTCAATGTGCTGAGGACAGAATGGTTACTTGGCTCACCTCTGCCCGGCGCTCACCGGATCAGCACCGAGGCGAGTTCGTGCGGCTGCATCTCGAACGCGACGACTCCAGCCTCGACCGCCAGGTCGGCCACGTGCTCTTCGACCAGATTGACGCGCGCCGCCTGCTTGGGCCTTCTGCCGGGGATCGTGAGCTTGATCCGGGCCCGCTCCCCGCCGGTTTCAAACAAGCGGATTACCCATCCGTCCGTGCCCTCGGCCTGCTTCAAGGCCGTGATCATTACGTTGTCCGGGCTGACGGAAGCTGCCGAAAAGCCCTCCGTGGGCCAGGCGCCCTGGTGCGAGTCCCCGATCGAGGCCAGAAGCGGCGTCACGGTAGCCCGGCCGAAGCGCGCCGATTCGGAAAGCGGTGCCGCCGGCTGCGAGCTGGTGAAAGAGTAATCGAACGGAAAGCTGCCGCCCTGCCACATGGGATAATTGCGGTTCCACATGTTGCTCATGATGTACGAGTAGAGATGGGCGTTCGAGGGTACGTAGGACTTGTGCCAGTCCGGGTCCCAGCGATTGCTGTTGATGCCTCCGGCACTAATCACAGGCGACTGCACGGAGGACCACGTGACGGCCAAGTCGGAGCCCGACAAACGCGCCCAATTCGCAATGCCCTCATACCCTTTCCAGGCCCCCGGCAGGATGTCGCGGTCCCACCGCATTACCGCGTAAGGCAGCTCCATGTGCAGCACAGGCGGCCCACCGACCCGGAAGGGGAAGGCAAAGTAAACCTGCTCCTTGGAGATGGTGGGCGCCTTGTCGACGTGGTTGCGAAGATCGATGCGCTTCAAATCGTGATACAGTACGGCCGTCTGCCGGATCCTCGCCGGCGCGGGGCCCTCGGACAAGGACGATTCCACCGTCAGCGCCAAATATACCGGGCCCTTTTCTACCGTGATGCGCGAGGGCACGCCGGGCGTGTAACGTGTTCCTGCGCCGTGCGCATAGCCCGACTGTAATCGTTCCGGTCCACGCCTCCGTAGATTACCGGTGCGGTCAGTCCGGCCTTGGCGGCGACATCGGTCAGGCAGCAATTAAATGGCAAGCCCGAGGGCTTGCCCCGCGGTTTCGCCGTCACTCCGCGCGAGGCCATTTGAGCCGGCAAGCGCAATACCGGAGCCAATATCGTTCCGAAAAGAGTTCTGCGCGTGATCATCACAGTTACTGGTTACCGGGAGCCTGCACGGCCTCCAGCCGTTTCCTCTGGGCCTTCAGGCCTTCTTCGCGCAGGGTCTGAATGAGTTGCCTGGCTTCGAGCGCCATTTTGCGGGCCTTGTCCTCCTCTCCCAGCCGCATATAGATGCGGCTCAGTTGATAATGCGCGTTGGCATGGAGCGGAGCCAACTCGAGGACGCGCTCAAGCTCCGCGCGCGCGGCCGCGACCCGGTTCATTCGGACGTACACTTTCCCGAGTTCGTAATGAGCTTCGGCCACGTTGGCATTCAGGCTTACGGCTTTTTCGAAGACCGCCGCTGCCTCTTCGTTCCGGTTCAAGCGCGAGAGGGCCAGCCCGCAGTAGTACTCGAGCGGGAACTCGGGAGGCAGCTTCTGCCGTGCGCCGGCCAGAAGCTGCGCGGCATCTTCGTCCAACTCTTCCATCAAATACGCCTGCGCGAGGCCCACGTAGGCCAGCGCTATCTCGGGGTGCGCCTCGATGGCTCGCTGGAAGGCCTGGCGGGCCTCGACGTACCTGGCGCCAGCCATCTGCGCGGCTCCGAGGCGAACTTCAAGAGGGTAGGTGTCCCGAACGGACTTCAGACCTTGCTGAACAAACTGCGCCGCCTGGTCGAAGCGGTCGAGATCCATCAGCAGGCGCGAATAGTCCAGATAGCGATCGGGGTTCTGAGGGTCCGTGCGCGCCGCCTTCCGGTATGCTTCCAGCGCTTGCGGCGCTTTGCCCCCCGCTTCGTAAGCGGATCCCAGCAGAACCAGGATATTCGCATCCTGCGGCCGCTCCGAGGCGAGGGACTCCAGCAGCGAAATCGCCTCGTCGGCGCGCTTGCCCTGGAGCAGCGCGACCGCGAGGCTGTATCTGTGCGCCCAGGATTTCGGGTCGGCCGCCACAGCCCGCCTGAGCCGGTCGGCAGCTTGCAGGTACTGCTTCTGCGCGGACAACAACCCGGCCAAATCGTACTCTTGCGCGACAGAAAGGGCGGACCGTCCTTCGAGGATGCCGAGCAATCCCAAAGCTTCATCGATCCGATTCAAGCGCACGCAGGCCTTGACCATCTGAAGCGCGTTATCCGGATCGTTCTCCAGAAGCGATCCAGCCGGCTTCAGTTCCTCCACCGCTTCTTTGTCCCGGGATATAGCCAGGTACAGCAACCCAAGATAATAATGAACAAAGGGATCTTTCGGATCCACGTCACGCGCGACCTTCAGTTGCTCTTCGGCGGCGGGATACTGCTTCAATTGCAGGTGGTTGAAGCCCATGTTCTTGTGCGGCGCCTCGAGCTTTGGGTTGAGGCGGATGGCTTTCTCGTAATGCCCGTTCGCCTCTTCCAGCCTGCCCAGCTTGCTCTTGATAATGCCCAGGACGTTTTCGATGGAGGCGTTGCCGGGTTGCGCGCGCCGGGCTTGTTCGAACAGCGGCAGCGCCTCCGCATAGCGCTCCTGCTCCAACAGCTCCACGCCCTTCTGAATATTCGGAGCCTGTGCGAAGGCGGGCGAAATCGAAACCAGCAAGCCCAGGAGTAAGCTGCGGCAAAACATCACGGCTTGGCCTCCGGGACCGTTACCATCCTGACTTCCGCGAACCGTTCCGCCTTGATCCTGCGGGACTCCTGCAGCATGGCATGGGCCTCCGCGGTGCGCCCCGCGTCCCGGTAGACCATGCCCAGCAAGTAGTGAGCGTTGCCCTCCGGGTCGACCGTCAAGACCTTTTTCAGCTCCCGCTCCGCCCGGTTGTAGTCATTGCGCAGGTAGAATGCTTTTCCGAGCTGCTGGTAAGCGTTGAGAAGATCGGGCTTCAGGTGGACCGCCCGCTCGAGGTACGGAATCGCCTTTTCGGCCTCATGCTGGCTGACGAGAATCGTACCGATTTCCCCGCACGCCTCGGCGTGGGCGGGATTCAGCCGAAGCTCCTTTTGGAGTTCCACTACGGCCAGGTCGGGCTGCTCGGTCAGCCACAGCAGGTGGCCAATCGCGAGGTGCAGGCCCTCCAGCGTGGGCGACATCCTCTCCACGATTCGGAATTCGGCGATGGCCTTTTCGTACTGCTCCTGGAACTCGTAGGTTTGCCCCCGGAGCTGGTGCGCACGGTAGGAGTCCGGATCAAGCGCCAGCATTCGGTCCCAGGCCGAAGCGGAGAGAGCGTGGCAGGTCTTGGCCAGCAGGTAGCGAGATCTCTGGTCCTTCGGGTCCGTTGCCAGCATGCGGCGCAACTCCGCTCGGCGGCGTCAAAGTCGTGCCGGTTGTAGAATTCCACGGCACGAGCGTAGGGCTTGGTGGCCGGAGCGCGGCGCGTCGCGTCGTTTTCGAAGTGGGTCCATTCTCTCCTGCTGGCATCATCGAGACCCAGCCTGACAAATACCATCGCCAGCGCCAGATCTCGCGCGCAACCGGCGGGCGCGCTTTCGAGTGCGGCGAGCGACTGGCGGTAAAGGCTCTGCATCTGCCCGTCGGGTTCGGCGCCCGCGGAAACGGCTAGATGCGGCAGCCCCAGGGCATTGGCGGCCTCCCCGGGCGAAACCCGGATCGCCGCTTCCATCATCTTCAGTGCTTCGCTCGGCTCGCCCTTCAAGATGGCAATCTCGGCTAGGCGCGCGCGTGCGGCCGCGGAGGCAGGATCAATCTGCAGCTCTTGCCGGAATTCGCGTTGCGCATCGTTCAGCTTATGCTGGCGGAGGTAAACCTCGCCCAAGCCCAGGTGCGCGCCGGGCCAGTGGGGGTCCTTTTCGCTGGCTCTCTGGTAATGACGAATGGCCTTTTCCCAGGCCTGCTGTGCCACGTAAAGGCCGCCATAAACCTCGTTGATCAGCGGCGTGCCGGCGGACGCAGCCGCCACGCTTTCCGTTTCCCGGTTGGCCGTCTTCTGATAGGCTTCCCCCAGCAGGAACAGGAAGTCCTGGTCCCGAGGCAGCGCCTCCACGGCTTTGCGCAACTGTTGAAGAGCCGCCGCTCCGTCCCCGGCATCCCACAGTGCCGACACGAGCCAAAACCGCGCTTCCTTGCTGGCGGGTTCCTGCTCCACCGCGCTCTTCAGGTGCGGGAGTGCCCGGCGGCATTGATTGATCTTGGCGTAGCCGATGCCCAAGTAGAGGCTGGCGCCGAGCAGTCCTGGCTTCAGCGACTGCGCCTTTTCGAGTGCTGCTATCGATTCCTCGAACTTCCCCTGGACGTGGTACACCAAACCGAGGTTGACATAGGCTTCCGCCAGGGCGGGTTCCAGCCTTACCACCTCCAGGTATTCCCGGGCGGCCTTGTCCAGATCGTCCGCATCCTGGGCCTGGCGTGCCGGGGCAAAGTGCCGCCGGGCTTCGGCTCCGATCTCCTGTGCCGCCGGCTTCGCGCCACCGCCGCATGGCAGCGACGAAACGATAAGGATAAAGGCGTAGGAGAAGCGGCAGGCACTTGATCTCATCGGACTATACTAACGCTCCACGGCCAAGGGGCCAGGACCCTTTGAGGTCCAAAGAGTCCTGGCCAAACAGACGGTCCATCCAAAAATCAAAAGGTTATCTTCAGTGCCGCCTGGATCGAGCGCGGACCTGTAGCGTTGGTAGCAATGCCGAACTGATTCCTGCCGGCGGCATCGTATTGCTGCAGGGCTGCGGTATTCAGGTTGAACCCTGTGTACCGATGACGATTGAAGGCGTTGAAGAAATCGACGCGAAAGTTCGCGTCGGCTTTTTCAAAAATCGAAAACTTCTTGACCGCGGTGAAGTCTTCGGATTTGATGAACAGTTCGCGGACATTCAGCCCACGTGGAGCGTTGCCGAATGTGAAGTTCGCCGGGTTGCTGAAGGCGGCTGGGTTGACAATCGTGCTGGCGTTGAAGTTGAACGAGCCGGTGTACCCTTTCTGGTCTACCCCAGAGACCACGTTGGCGCGGTGAGGAGCCTCCCATCCTCCGGTAAACAGTCCGTCGTTATAGTTTCCATTCACGATCAGGGGCGTTCCACTGTGATACTGCTGGATTCCCGATATGGACCAGCCGCCCACCACCTTGCCGATAACGCCTCTGTGGTTCAGGAAGGGCTTGCCGGGACCGATGGGAAGCTCATAGGTGTAGGCCAGAACCAGCCGGTGCGGCACATCGAGCTGGCTCAGACCCTTCTCCAGTTTGTTGTTGTAGGTATCCTCGGCCAGGCTGGAGCCGTTGCCTTGCCAAGCGGCCTGGTTGGGGAATTCCGAGTCGCCATTGGTGAGGTTCTTCGACCAGGTGTAGTTCGCCATCAGGCGCAGCCCCTGGGAGAACCGTTTCTCCAGCTTCGCTTGCAAAGCGTGATAGGTATAAAAACCGAAGGGTTCTGGAGAGAACGGGTTGTCGTTGAAGTCAATGTCTCCGTACTGCGGGAACGGCCGCAGGGCCTGTGATACGGAACCGCCAAATCCGGGGTACGGCAGCGAAACGACTGTTTGTCCCGCACAACGCGGATCAGTGGTCTGGGCATTGATGTCCACCATCAGGCAGTCGCCCTTAGACTGATACTGGCTCGGCACCTGGTTGGGCGCTCGCATGAAGGACTGCAGATGGTCGCCATGAGCGCCAACGTAGCCGAGGTCCACCATGATCTCTTTGCCGAGTTGGTGCTGGATATCGAAGGACCAGTTCTGAACCGTACCCGGACGCGCGACGTCGGTCAGGTTCATGGCCGGACTCTGGTTGTTGGCGCCCGCCGGATCGATGTAGGGCGGCCGGGCGACACCCGCCGGAGGACCATTGTAGTTGTCCCAATTTGCGATGCTCGGTTGCGTTGGGTCAGCCGCCGTGGGGAACGTGTACTGCCCGGAGAAGCCCTGCGAGCCGCTGGCGCCGAAGGCGGAGATCCGGATCGGTGAGTAACAGATTCCGTACGCGGAGCGGATTACGGTCGTAGGCGTCAACTGGTAAGCCAGGCCGGCCCGGGGCCCCCAGGCTTTCATCCATTCGTCCTCGGGATAGAGCTTTCCGTTCCTGCCGGTACCGTCGCCATAAAACGTCAGGGCGCCGAGAATGCCGCCCGCGCCCGGATTGGGCAGCGTCGGATCCAGCAACGAGGTGCGGCCGTTCACTTCTTTCACGTGCCCCGGTAGCTCGTAGCGCAATCCGAGGTTCAGAGTGAGCTTGGAGGTCGCCTTGAAGTCATCCTGGACATAGCCGGCGTAATAGGCGGTACGGAAGCCCAGATCCGCGGGGAATTGCTGGTAGCCTCCCCGGACCGCGCCCAGCATGAAGGTGGCCACTGTGTTGCCCGTGCCCGCGAGATCCTGGCCGTTAGAGGTCACGCTTGCGGGGAAGTAAAACTGTCCCGATGCCGCTTGGAGTAGGCGAGTGTTGAACTGCAGCTTGCGGGCTTCAACGCCGAACTTCAGGCTGTGCCGGCCGTGGATCCAGCTCACGCTGTCATTGAATTGCCACGAGTTGTCCGCATAAAAGCTGTCGTTGCAGGCCAAGTCGAGGGAGATGCCGTCAAAACCGACGCAGGGCGCCAGGGTGTTATCCACCCCTTTGAGACCGATTTTTCCCGGAATATCCTGGCCGGCGTTCCCGAGCGCGTTCCCTTCCTGCCGGACGCGCGAAAAGCCGGCGTTGAAATGGTTCAGCAGCGTCGGAGACAGGGTGTAATCGCGGCTGAAGCGTGCATAGTTGGTGTGCTGGAACATGCCGTTGGTGAAGAGATCCCCGGCACTGGTTTTGCTGGTCGTGGGGCGGTTATCGTAGCTGTAGCTCCCGGAGATCTTTTGCTTCTCCGAGATGTATTGGTCTATTTTGGCGGTCCACAGGTTCGCCTGGGTCTGAGCGAGCCACGTTGACGTTGCGTTATTGATCACGTCGTCTTTGGTGGCTAGCGGCAGCAGCTTCGCATAGGCCTGTGAAACATTGCTGAGCCGCGATTGCGGAATCTTGTTTCCGGCAAACGCCTGGCATACGCCCTGAAGGCAGGTCGTCGGGTCGAAGATCTGGACAGGATGTGCGAGGGTAAGCAGCCTGGAAAAATCCCCCTGGATGCACGCCGGGAGCGGCTGTGTCATCCGCCAATCGCTTCCCGTGTTGAAGCGGAAACCCTCATAGCTGAACACGAAGAACGTCTTGTCCTTGCCGTTGTAAAGCTTCGGCAGGAAGACGGGGCCGGAAATAATCCCGCCAAAATCGTTCTGCGTATCTAGGGGCCTCTCCATCCCCAGGTACTTGGAATACCACCCGTTAGCGTCCAGGGCCTTGTTCTTGAGGAAATCGTAGGCGGAGCCGTGGAGTTGGTTGCTCCCGGATCTGGTCACCAGGTTGATGAGGCCGCCCGAAATGCGGCCGTACTCCGCCGAGGACGAGCCGGTGGCGGTCTTGAACTCGCTGACCAGTTCCACCGAAACGCCGTAATTCATCTGGACATTGGGCGTGGCAAGGGAAATGCTGGCGCCATCAACCAGGATGTCCACGCTGCCCTCCTGGCCGCCGTTCAGCTTGAAACCCCCGAGCTGGCTCGGATCGTTGACCAGCCCCCCGGCTGCTTTTACTCCGGCCTGGCCCGGGACCTCGGTGTAACCTGCCGTCAGGCCGACGAACATGACCGGGCTCCGCACCTGGCCGCCAAGCTGCAACGGCAGATCCAGAATTGCTTTCGAAGCCATGGACGTCCCGAGGTCTGAGGTTTCCGACTTCAACTGGGACGCGTCGGCGTGCACTTCGATCGCCTCGGTCGTCGTACCAACCTGCAACGTCACATCCACCGAAGCGGTGTCCCCGACGTTGATGGTGATCCCTTTCTGGACGAACATCCTGAACCCCGGGAACGATATGGAAAGATCCGATAATGCCCTTGCTACTCCCGATACCCGATGCTATGCTCATTCGGAACCGGGGCGGAACCCGGTCTGAGCCGCCGGAATTCCGGCGCACGGCAAGGCTTGCTTGGAATGCTGTCCGAAATCCTGATCGCCGCGCTGGTGCTGGTTCTAGGCGCCTACTGGTTTCGCTATAATTGCCGCTCGATTCTCAAGACGCAGTTCGCGCGCGACCGCGCCCAGCAAGTCGCCGCAGCCAACCATCTCGGCTTCGCCGAAATATACTCGCGGCTGGCCAAAGACGGAGTGCCCCGCGCAGAGCTGGAGGCGTTGCACGAGTGCCTCATGCGCGATTACACAGTGCTGACCGCGCTGCTGCGCTACACGGCGTTCGTGCCTGCTACTCCTTACTCCATCGAGCAGCGCGTGCTCATGATCGATTTCCGGCTGATGCAGTTCTGGTTCGCCATGACGCATCGCTACTTCGCCGGCATGGCTCGCCGTGCACTCTACGAGCGCGCGAGAATCCTCTGTCACTTCGCCAATACGATGGGTGAGCGTACGGCAGCCATCCTGCGCGCCTGACTGGATTCCCCAGCCCGATTTCGACACCCTTCATGCGCCTCTGAACTGCCCGCTGGACTGGTGAGGGGTGTACATTGGGCATGAATGAGCACCCGCGCGCAAGCCGCGGTACACCGCGGCACAGGACATGAGGCGTTCACGCGCTTTGCGTGGTTCGTGCTCGCCTATAACGTCCTGGTGGTCCTTTGGGGGGCGTTCGTGCGCGCCACCGGTTCCGGCGGGGGATGCGGCGGCCACTGGCCTCTCTGCAACGGCGAGATGCTGCCGCGCGATCCCAGCACGGCCACGCTGATCGAATACACGCACCGGCTCACGAGCGGCCTTTCGCTGGCGCTGATGGCCGTCCTTTGGATCTGGAGCCGGCGGGAGTTCGACCGTGGGAGCCGCGTCCGCCGCGCAGCCACGCTCGCCGCGGTTTTCCTGGTCATCGAGGCATTGCTCGGCGCGGGCCTGATCTGGTTCGACTACGTGGCGCACAACGCCTCGATCGGGCGCGGCCTTTACCTGGCTCTGCACCTGGCGAATACCGAAATCCTGATTGCGATGGTCGTGCTGACGGCGTGGCTTTCCGTGCGTCCGGATGTGGACACGGGCCTCCGCCAAGTGCCCATTTCGGTCCTCACGGCTATGGTATTCACGATCCTGCTCAGCATGACCGGCGCCATCGCGGCCCTGGGCGATACACTGTTCCCCGCCGCGTCGGTGAGTGCTGGAGTGGCGCAAGAACTGGCGGGCACCGCGAACTTCCTGCTGCGCCTGCGGGCGTTCCACCCGCTGTTTGCAATCGTCTCGGGGTTCTACCTGCTGTATGTGGCGTCCACAGTGGCGCGGATGCGGCCCGCGCCCGGCGTGAAGCGCGCGGCCACCGCCATTGCCGCGCTCGTGCTGTTACAGATTTGCGCGGGCGCCATCAACGTGGCTCTGCTCGCTCCAGTGTGGATGCAGTTGGCGCACCTGCTGGTGGCGAACCTGCTGTGGATCTCTCTGGTTCTGCTCTCGGCGGAGGCTTCCGTGACGGGCCGCCGCGATGCCGCCCAGGCATCCGCGACAGGGCCGGCCACCTTTCATCGCACCAGAGGGATGAACTGCGCACGCAGTTCTTTTCCGTTGATCTGAAGCCGTGCCAGTGTCACTGGAAGACTGAACCGGCGCGGCCCCGCGCTGCCCGGGTTCAGGTACAGCACGCCGTTCCTCAACTCGCTTAGAGGCTGGTGCGAGTGGCCGTAAACCACTGCTTGCACGCGGGCCGCCCTCGGACTGAGGTCGAGTTGCGCGACGTCGTGCAGCACATGCACGGTTGCGCCGCCAAGTTCGAGCGTCTCCGCCGATGGCAGGAACTGCGCCCACCGGCCGCGGTCGATATTGCCCCGCACGGCCGTGACGGGCGCGATTTTTCCGAGTGCGTCGAGGATATCCGGGCTGCCGATATCGCCCGCGTGGAGAATACGCTCGACGCCCGCGAGCGCCTTGACGGCCTCCGGGCGCAACAGCCCGTGCGTATCCGAGATCACACCTACGGTCACCCGCGCTCCGCTCCCGCCCGATGGTAGCATGGCCTCGCGGAAGAGCCGCGGAACTTTCGCCGGCCCGCGGGTTCTAATGGCTTCGGAGATGAAACGAGTCGCGCTTTACGCGCTGCCGGTTGCTTTGCTCGCAATCGGCTACCTCGCGTGGATCAGCCTCTCCCGCAACCTCGAGGAGCGGCAGACGGAGGAGAGAGTTGCGGCCGAGCAACTCGTTGCGAAGCAGCCGCCGCCCGCCACGGGCACGGGCGTGCGGATCACGCAATTCTATGCCTCGAGCGGAGCGCTCGCGAAGGGCGATAGCGCCAGCATCTGCTACGGGGTCGAGAACGCGCAGGCAGTGCGCCTGGAACCGGCGGTGGAGGCGATCGAGCCCGCGATGAACCGTTGCATCTCCGTTGCTCCGGTACGGACCACCAGGTTCCGTCTCATCGCGCAGGGCAAGAACGCCGGCGAGGTTTCCGAGTCCCTGACCATTAACGTCGGCCCGGCGCCGCCGCGAATCCTCTTCGTCACGCTCAGCGCCACGGAAGTGAAATGGGGCCAGCAACTCGGCATGTGTTACGGCGTTGCGAACGCTGTCTCAGTGATGCTGGGCCCCAGCGGGATGAAGCTGCCACCCTCCGCCAAGCACTGCTTTGCGTGGTATCCCGCCGCTACGCTGAAGTACACGCTGTCCGCCTTTTCCGCAAACGGGCAGGTGGACCGCGAGACGTTCACAGTCAAGGTGAAATAGGGCCGGCCCGTTCTGAGAAGAACGGAGCGCGACGGTGTTGCGCACCGCCCGCCAGCCGCGTCGATTGCTGCCGGAACGCTCCGCCCTGTTAAGATGCTCAAATGGCCCGAAAATGGCTCGCAATCGCAATCCTGGTTGCCGGCGGCGCTGTCGCCTTCGCGGTGCATCACTACCGCGACTCGACGGGCATGCGTTTCATCCGGCTGGCTCCCGGACGCGATTCGCGGTGCGCGCTGGGCGTAACGTGGCGCGCCATCGCGGCGAACACGACGCTTTGGGAGCGCATCAACGATATCAACGATGAGGCAAACATCGTCCAGTCGGACCCGGCGGGCTTCGAACTCATCGAGACCAGCGCAGGCCGGTTCTGGGTCCCGCGCGGGAACCGGATGGGACTAGCCGAGATGATCGGCGAGCAGGAAGAAGATGTTTACGGCGCCAAAGTAGGCGTGCACTCGGGCGATGTGGTTCTGGACTGCGGGGCCAACGTCGGCGTCTTCACGCGGCGCGCTCTGGAGGCGGGCGCCCGGACCGTGGTGGCGATAGAAGTCGCGCCCGAAAACATCGAGTGCCTCCGCCGGAACTTCGCGACAGAAGCGGCGGCCGGCCGGGTGATCGTTTATCCCAAAGGAGTCTGGAACAAGGACGACGTGCTCACGCTGAGTAGGTCGTCCCTCTCGGGCGGCGACTCCGTCGCGCTCAAGTCCGGCTCGAGCAAGGCGGGTCCGCAAGTGCCGCTGACGACGATCGACAAGCTCGCGGCGGAACTACGGCTCGAGCGTGTGGACTTCATCAAGATGGACATCGAAGGCGCCGAGCGGCAGGCGCTCGAGGGAGCTCGGGACACGCTCCGGAGATTCCGCCCGCGCATGGCCATCAGCATGGAGCACAAGCCCGATGACACCGTGGTTCTTCCCGCCACGGTCAATCGTCTCTGGCCGGAGGCGGTGGTCGAGTGCGGGCCGTGCACCTGGGTGCATACGGATTACGTGAACCACGTAGCGCCCGAAGACCTGTACGTCCGCTGACCAGACTCCGAGCGTGCGATACCCCGGAGAGATCATGGCGAGCAGGGCAGCGCCACGCGTATAATCTGGCCAAGGAGGGGTGCCACGTGGATTCCAGCACGATTCTCGTAACCGGTGCGACAGGCGCGCAGGGAGGCAGCGTGGCCGCGCACCTGCTTTCGTCGGGACGCTACACCGTTCGTTGCCTCACCCGGAACCCGGTGTCGGAGCGCGCCGCCGAGCTGAAGGCGAAGGGTGCAGAAGTCGTTGCCGGCGATCTGGCGAGCCCGGCAACCATTCGCGCCGCTCTCAAGGGTTGCGACGGCGTATTCGGCGTGACGAACTTCTGGGAGCACTTCGACCGCGAGTGGGAGCACGGCAAGAACCTCGCGGATGCGGTGGCGGCCTCGGGCATCCGCCATTTCATCTTCAGCACATTGGGCTTCCCGCCCGGGAAGGATCTCCCGGTACCCCACATCGATATCAAGGCGAAGCTCGAAGAATACGCGCGCGGGCTCAACCTGCCCGCCACCTACGTGCATGTCGCGTTCTATTGCGAGAACTTTTTCACTTTCTTCCCGCCGCGGCGCCAGGAAGACGGCTCCTACGTGTTCGGTTTCCCGCAGAGCGATACGCCGCTTGCGGCTGTGGCGGTGGAAGACACCGGCGGCGTGGTCACGGCGCTGTTCGACGCCGGCGAGAAGTACTTCGGCCGCCGTGTCGGCATCGTGGGTGACGACCGGCCGCCACGGGCCTATGCCGAAGCGATGAGCCGTGCGAGCGGCCGGCAGGTGGTCTACCGGCACGTTCCGCGCGAGGCCTTCGCCGCTCTCGGGTTTCCGGGCGCCGAAGATCTGGCCAACATGTTCGACCTCAATCGCCGCCTCTACCCCAGCCGCAAGCAGGACCTGGAGGAGAGCCGGTCGCTCTACCCCGCCATCCGGACCTTCGATCGGTGGCTCGAAACGAATGCGGGCCAGTTGCGAAGGGTGATGGACCTCACCGCCGGCGCGGCCTGACGCGTTGCCAGCCGGTACGCCCGGCCCGAAATGATATGCTGTGAAGTTCGAACGTCCGGATTCCAGTGCGCTTGCTGCTCGAAGTCTGAATCTGCGGCGGCGCTCACCACTGCGAACCAGGAAGCGCTCCAAAACGTTTGGCGGAGGAACCACATGGGCAGCTATGACTTCGGTGTCGTCGGTCTCGGCGTCATGGGCCAGAATCTTGCGCTGAACATCGCCAATCACGGCTTTTCGGTCGCCGGATTCGACCTGGACGGGGAGCACGCACGGGCAGCCCGGCAGAAGTGGGCGGGCCGGAACATGACCACCGTGCCGTCGCTGGCCGAACTCGCGGCCGCGCTGACAACTCCGCGCCGGATCCTCATCATGGTGCCGGCCGGCAAAGCCGTTGATGCCGTCATCCAGGACCTGAAGCCGCATCTGCAACCCGGCGAGATCCTGATCGACGGCGGCAACTCGTTCTTCGTGGATACGGACCGCCGTGGCAAAGAGCTCGAGCCCACCGGCATTCTCTATATCGGCAGCGGCGTCAGCGGTGGAGAAGAAGGCGCTCTTCGCGGACCCGCCATCATGCCCGGAGGCCCCGAAGAGGCCTACAGGAAGGTGGAACCGATTCTCACCGCCATCGCCGCGAAGACCGAGGACGGCCCGTGCTGCGCTTATATCGGCAAGGGCGGCGCCGGGCACTACGTGAAGATGGTCCACAACGGCATCGAGTACGGCATCATGGAGCTGCTCTCGGAGGCCTACGACATCATGAAGTCGGCGCTCAGCCTGAGCGCGCCGGAGATGTCGAAGATCTTCGCCGCGTGGAACCAGACCGAGCTGAACTCGTATCTTGTCGAGATCACGGCGACTGTGCTGGCCAAGGCAGACCCGGAAACCGACCAGCCGCTGGTCGATGTGATCGTGGACAAGGCGGGACAGAAGGGCACGGGCAAGTGGACCTCGCAGAACGCGCTCGACCTCGGCGTGGCGATTCCAACGATCAATGCGGCCCTCGAGGGACGTATTCTTTCGGGTGCGCGGGATGAGCGCATCGCTGCGTCGAAGGTGCTCACCGGCCCTTCACCCGCCTACTCGGGCGGCGGCGAGGCGTTTCTCGAAGAGTTGCGCAAAGCCCTCCGCCTGGCGATCATCACGTGCTACGCACAGGGATTCGCGTTGATGCGGGTCGCTTCGCGAGATTACGGCTACCACCTGCATTTCGCGGAGATTGCCCGCACCTGGAAAGGCGGCTGCATCGTCCGCGCCCGGCTGCTCGATTCCATCAAGCAGGCCTTCGCGGCGAAACCGGATCTTGTGAACCTGCTCATCGACGAGCGGTTCGCACCCGTGGTCAACGAGCTCGAGAGCAGTCTTCGCGCGGTGGTGGCCAGGGCGGTGGAGGCCGGTATCCCGTGCCTCGGCTTTGCCGCGTCTATCGGCTACATCGATGGTTATCGCCGCGAGCGCATGCCGGCCAACCTGCTGCAAGCGCAACGCGATTACTTCGGCGCGCACCGCTACGAACGTCTCGACCGGCCCAGGGGCCAGACCTTCCACACCGAGTGGGCGTAATTCACAGGAGATCAGAATGAGCTACGGTTTGAACATCCGTCCGCAGGGGGCGCTCGATTTCGTTTCGCTTGGCGCGCTCGTGCACCGGCTGGACCCCGGCATCATCCCGTTCCGCAAGGCCAGCGAATGCAAGATTCACGTCAGCGGAGGCGAGTTCAATTGCGCGGCCAACCTGGCGGACTGCTTCGGCCTGAAAACCGGCATCGCGACGGCTATGGTCGATTATCCTGTCGGCGATCTGATCGCCGAGCGCGTCAGGGCCATGGGCGTCAAGCCGTTTTACAGGCGCTTCAAGCACAACGGCGTGAACGGCCCGAATATGGCGACCGTTTACAGCGACCGCGGGTTCGGCGTGCGCGGGCCGGTTGTGTTCTACAACCGCAGCAACGAAGCCGGGGCCATGCTGAAGCCGGGGGATTTCGATTGGAACGCGATCTTCGCGGAGGGGGTGCGCTGGTTCCACAGCGGCGGCATCTTCGCCGCGCTCTCGGAAACTACCGGCGAGCTGATTGTGGAGGCGGTGAAAGCGGCCAGGGCCGCGGGCCTGGTGACATCGTTCGACCTGAACTACCGCGCCAAGCTCTGGAACATCTGGGGCGGGCAGGAGCGCGCCGTTTCCGTGCTTCGCCGCATTGTCGAGAACGTTGACGTCCTGGTGGGCAACGAGGAGGACCTGCAGCTTGGCCTCGGCATTCCCGGCCCCGAGGTCGCGAAGAAATCCAAGCTCGACCCGAGCGTATTCTTCGGTATGATCGACAGCGTCCTGGCGAAGTTTCCGAACGTCAAGATTGTCGCTACGACTCTGCGCGAGGTCCACTCGACCGCCCTGCATAGCTGGAGTGCTGTGGCGTGGATCAACGGCCAGACGTTTTGCGCGCCTGCGTGCGACCTCCCTATTTGCGATCGCGTGGGCGGCGGCGATGGATTCGCCTCCGGGTTGTTCTACGGCATCCTCACCGGTGAAGAGCCGCAGGAAGCCGTGAAGCTGGGGTGGGCGCACGGAGCTCTCCTTACCACGACGCCCGGCGACACGACGATGGTCACCGCCGAGCAGGTGCGCTCGTTTGCCAAAGGCGGCTCGGCCCGCATTCAGCGCTAACGGATCAAACGCGGCTGGCCCGCCGCTTCTCTCCGGCGGGCGCCCGCGGCCTGGAAAGACGAATGCCCGACATTACCGAACTCGCTCGCAACATCAAGCTGCTGCTGATGGATGTAGACGGCGTCATGACCGACGGCAAGCTCTACAACGTGCCCGACGCAAGCGGCGGCGTTGTCGAGACCAAGGGATTCGACACTCAGGATGGCATTGCGCTGCAGTGGCTGAGCTGGAAGAAGATCCGCACCGGCGTCATCAGCGGGCGCGTGTCGCCCGCCACCGAAACGCGGTGCCGCCAATGCCATGTCACCTATATCTACCAGGGTCACATCGAGAAGATTCCCATCCTGGAGGAGATCCTGCGGGACGCGGGTGTCAAGGCCGCCGAAGTGGCCTACATCGGCGACGACCTCACCGACGTCGTAATCATGAGCCGCGTGGGCCTGGGCATCGCGGTGGCGAACGCCCGCCCCGAGGTGAAGCGCGTTGCGCACCTGGTCACAGCGGCGGAAGGAGGGCGCGGCGCCGTGAGAGAGGTCTGCGAACTGCTGCTCAGGGCCCAGGGTCACTGGGACGACCTGCTGAGAAAGTACGAGTGCGTATGAGCGATACCGGCAAATCCGGCGATAGTGGGAGGAACGGGCGCATCGGTGTCATGGTGCACGCCGAACCAGGGCCTGGGGTGCTGCACGAGCTCACCGGCGTCATCGCCGCGCACGGCGGCGACATCACGCTCGTCGAGATCATCGAGAACCAGCCGCCCGAGGCGCGGATCTACCTGGAGATGCAGTTGCCCGGCGACCCGGGTGCGCTGCTTGCGGACCTGGGCATGCTGTCCGTGGTGCGCAGGGCCGCGCAGCTCAACACGTTCCAGAAGATCTATGGAAAGCGGATCATCATCATGGGAGGCGGAGCCCAGGTGGGCCAAGTCGCCATCGGCGCGATCTCCGAAGCGGATCGCCACAACATCCGCGGCGAGCACATTTCGGTGGACACGATTCCGCTCGTGGGCGAGCAAGCGCTCGCCGACGCCGTGCGCGCTGTTGCGCGCCTCCCCCGGGCACGCGCGCTGGTGCTCGCGGGCTCTCTGATGGGGGGCGACATCGAGCAGGCAGTCCGCGAAGTGCGCGAGCAGGGCCTGCTCGTCATCAGCCTCAACATGGCCGGCAGCGTGCCGGATGCAGCGGACTTCGTTGTCACGGACCCGGTTCAGGCGGGCGTGATGGCAGTGATGGCAGTAGCGGACACGGCAAAGTTCAACCCCGCCCGGCTGACGCGGCGCGTGTTCTGAACCCGTTCGGCCGGCCCAGCCGCGCGCAGAGCTTGGTTTCAGTCCACTTCGAGTCCGAACTCACGCAACGGCGTCGAGGTCGCCGCGCGATCGAAAACGCGCACCCAGTATGTGCCGGGTCCGAGTGTCACAGGCGTGTCGAGACCAAGGCGTTCCGCCGAGCGCCTGCCGGCGCACTCCACAACCGCCGCACCTTTCGAATCCACGATCTTCACGTAGTACGAATGCAGGGGGGTGACGCCCGCCAAGTCGAGAGTGATGAGGAGCGGTGTTCGCGCACGGGCATGCTGCAGGTTCCGCTCGCCACGTGAGATTGCCAGCACCACGGCAACCGGCGTTGGCCGCACGCTCCGTTGCGTGAACAGAACCGTCACCGCGGCCGCCAGAATAACGACCGCGAGGACCGCGGCCGCAGCCATGGGGCTCAGGCGCCAATTCAACCAGGCGCCCCGGCGTTTCCGGCGTTGCTCGTCCTCGGCGGCGAGCTTCGCCGCGGCTGCACCCATTGCGCGGATGTACCTCTCCGCCTCCTCAAGGCCATCCTGGCAGTCGTGACAGACCAGCAGGTGGTTTTCGATTTCTTCCAGTTGCGCGCCGGAGACTCGGCCGCGGCAGTACTCTTCCAACCTCTCCCAAGGAGGATGATCTGTAGGAGTCATCCCAAGTCCTCTTTATCAGGCCTTTCTAATAATTCTGTGCGCCCCGCATGGCACGGTTCTCAACGACAATTGAGCAAATTCGTTCGTTTCAGATCTTTTCTTCCTAACTGGCCGAATCGCGCCTTAGCGCGTGATTTCAGGAGCCTGAACTGGTTATCGGTCAGATGCATCTCCCGGCAAATCTGCTCCTGATCGTGGTCTAATAGATAAAAACGCGTTAGAATTTCGCGGTCGCGGCTGGAGATTTCGCGAAGTACCCGGACCATGATATCCACCTCCTGGCGGGAGATGGCATCGGCCTCCGGATTGCTGCGCTGGTCGATAACGGAGAGGACACATTCGAAATCGGCCTGCTCTTTCCGGACTTGAACTACATGGTCGATGTAGGCAGCGACCTGCCGGCGCACGATGGTCCGCACGAAACCCATCAACCTCTGGGGGTCGCGCAGTTCGCCGCGCTGGATTGCCTGCACCACGATCAGAAAGGTGTCGTGTACCTTGTCCTCAAGCTCCTGCGGGCCAAGTTGGCGGCAGAAGTAGAACCTGACGCCGCGCGAGAATACGACGTACAACTGCTCCATGCCGGCAGGGTCGCCGGCTCGGATCAGGTCAACCAGTCGTTGCCAGTCCGGTACCGAACCGCGGAATGAAGACTCGGTGTTAGTGCGATCCGCTTCGGTCACGTGAATACCCCCTACAAATGACGAAATATGAGGACCAATGCCTGGGGGCTGCGTGCCACGTGCCGGACTGAAGCATTTCAATCTGTGCGCGCCGGAGAGCGCCATCGGCGCTCGCCGTGCCCTCCGAGCGCAGGTGTCTGTAAAAGGCCAGAAAGTACTCGCCGCTGTCATCGGGCGTCGGCCAGAGGCTCGCCACAACTTCCCCGGCGCCTGCCGCCAGCCAGGCCCGGGAGAGCCCTGTGATGCCCGCACTGCCCGCGCGCTGCTCTCGCGGAGAAGCCGAGACGGTATACGCCACGGCGCGGCGCTCGGGCTGCCCCGACGAGCAACCGCTCAGCACCACCAGCCCATCGCCAGCGACACGCCAAGTGGCGATCTCCTCCGCCCCGAGATAGTCGGGGTCTCCGCCGTGCGGAAGAGCCAGCACGATGAACCGTCGCGCGGGCGTCTCCCTGGAATTAACGAAGTGGGTTGCGAAATGGATGACTGCAGGGTCCTTCTTGAGGGCTTCGGTAAGGCTCAGACGGTTCGCCGATGCTCCTTCCAGAAGGTCCGCCTCGCCGCCCCAGATCTGCGCGCACGCCCGGATCTCCCGCCCGCTTCCGACGAGCCGGGGCAGTTGCAGAGCGGTAGGGCGGGCGCCCGGCCCGACACGCGAATCCGCCGCATTGTAAATGGGATCGCCCACACCCAGGAACCTGCCCGGAGGCCTGGCTCCGCACGGCTCCCGCCGGGCGCTCGCGAACAGGCGCGCGCTGGGGACGATCGGAGTAGAGTGCGCCTGGGCCAGAAACAGAGGATGCCCGAACGCCTGCCCGGTGACCAGGGCCGCGAACGGCACCGTGTACAACGCATCATCGACTGCCAGCAGCCAGCGCGTTTTCCGTTCTGCCTCGAGTGCGGCTCCGAACATCTCCGCATACAGCGCCGCCCCGAGCGGCGTGACGTCAGCGGAATCGTGTTCCACTGCTTCGGTAAACCGCGCCGCGCGGGCGCGCAGCGCGCTTCCGGATGGCAGTACATGAACCGACATTGCCTCCCGGGTCAGCACCCACGAATAGGAATGGGGCTCGTCGAGGTGGAAGGCGATGAACGCTTCGGAAGGCCCGAGAGCGGCCGTCGTCCCCCTCACCAATTCCCTGGCGGAAACCGTGTCCCCCGGAGCGGGCACGGCGATGCCCGCCTGGGCCTCCAGTTCCGCGAGGCGGTGGCGAAGTTCCAGGACGCGGCTCTGGTCCGCGGGCAATCCGCTCCGCATGAGGCTGACCTGGGCGACGCGCAACTCCGCCAGCGCCGCGTCGTACTCGTCCGGCAGCCCGCGGCGCCATCGTGCATCGGCGATCGTGGCACGCAGGCTCGCCGCGCGTATCTCCTCGGCCGCGCTGAATGCCTCCTCGGCCGCCGCACGGTTGCCGGTTTCAAAATAGACGTCGCAGGCGCTGCGGATGAATGCTGCATACAACTGCTCCAGTCCCTCGTCCGCGCTCATACGCAACGAGTCGGCCGGCAATAACTCCAGCCGCCAGGAATGGGCTACGTCGATCCCCCTACGGAAGTCGGCCAGCGCCTCCAGCGGCCGGTGTTCGGCAACTCTGAGCCGCCCGCGCGCGAAGTAGACCATCCAGTTTGGGAGTTTTCCCGGCGCGCGTTCCGCGGCCTCCACCGCGCCTTCGAGCAGGTATCCGGCCGAAAGAAGGTCTCCGAGTTCGAGGCGGAGCAACCCTAGCGGGCGAAGCGACTGGGCCAGATCGCGCCTCCCGTGCAGCACGCGGATGCGGAAAGCCTCGATGAGCGGGGGTTCGGCTTCCCGCAAACGGCCGCGCTCGAGCAACTCGCAGCCGAGCAGGTTGAGAATCTGCGCGCGCAGCAGAGGTTCACCGTTGTATTCAGCGTGCTCCGCGGCATCGAGAAACATGCCACGGTTCAACTTGCCCTGGCTCGCTTCGACCCTGGCGGCCTGTGCCAAGGCCTGCGGCAAGTAAGGGGACCGCGGTGATCGCGCGAGCATCGCGAGGGCCTTGCGGCTCTCCTCGGCCGCTCCCGCCAGATCGCCGACGCCATAGTAGACCGATGCCAGGTTCACGGTGATGGCGGCCGCTTTCTCGCGGTCGCCGATCGACTCGGCGATCGACCGTGCAGCCAGGAAATTGCGCAACGCGCCGCGGTACTGGAATTGCGCCAGCATCGCCGCGGCAGCTCCATTCAGACACATCAGAGCCGGCGAGAGTTGTTGTAGGCGGGATGCTTCTCGATAGCCTTGCTGATACAGCGAGGCTGCTGCCGAATACTGGTGATTCTCAAATAACCTTGCAGCTTGCGAACGGAGTTGAGCCAGAGCAGGCAGCTCTTCGCTACCGGGCACACTCGCGTTTCCCCTGGTACTTGAACAGGCCGAGCCGGAGATTCCGGCAAGGGCGGCCGCCAGCACCAGCAACAACGGGCGGCGTGACGCCCTTCGCCCTGGCATGATTAGTCCGGAGGTCTGCAACGACGTGGCAGACTTCCCTGGTGGCGCAACATGCGCCACCAAGGATCTTACCAGAGAGCTTACAACTCAGCCGAGAATTCACACTCGGCTGAAGGGGTTTGGTACTGGTACGCCTAGAGCCCAAGGCGCTTGATGATGATGATGATCGGATCGGGATCCAGTTCCACCGTGTCTCCTCCTAAAGACCCATCGGGTCTTTCTCGCTTTGAGATTAGGAGGAGTAACCGGGCAGACCCCTCAGGTGGGGTCGCTAACCCTTTTGTTTACAGCTTGAAGAAAACCTGAATTCGTTGTGACTGGCGATCAGAGGCTCACGAAGCGGTGCCGTTCAGCCGCCTCGCGGGCCAGCAGAACGATCTCGTTGACGCGAAAAATGTCGGCGAGGGACAGCCCGGGCGGGCGTCCCAAGTAAACCGAAGCCAAAAAGTCGAGAAACAGCGACTGCTCGCGCGGCAATTGCTCGACCTTCTCGAGAGCGCGCGAGGCGGTCATCAGCGTCAGCCCCGTCGGACCTTGGTACTCGACGACGCCTTTGGTGCCGGCCAGGCGAAGGCGATCGTCGCCGTGACCCGGCGCCGTACCCGGCCGCAGGAAGTCCATGTTCAGCAGCGCGACACCCCCGTTGTCGAGCCGGAACAAAGAGCCGGTCACATTCTCCATGTCGCCGAGTTCCGGGAAGCCGATTCGCGTCTGGAAAGATGCAGCCTCGACAAACTCTCTCCCGCTGGTCCAGCGCATGAGGTCCACCATATGCGTTCCGATCCAGGGAATGGTGCCGCCGTAGGTTGAGTGTTTGCGGAACCACGCCGGCCGGTCGCCTCTCTTATAGGATTTCTGCGCCGTGATCTGCGCCACTTCGCCGATCTCACCCGATTGCACGATGCTGTGCATTGCCGCGTAGACCGGCTCGAAGCGCATGGGCAGCAGCATGGTGAGGCGAGATTTCCCGCGGCCGAGCACCTGCCTGATCCGCTCCAAATCCGCGCGCTCCGTTGCCAGCGGTTTCTCGGCGGCGACGTGAAGGCCGCGCTCGAGACACGCGAGGACGGCTGCGGCTCTCTCGCCATTCGAATTGCAGACGCCGGCCACGTCGAGCCGCTCGCGGTCGAGCATGTCCCTGTAGTCGCTATAGATCTTCACGCCCGGGAGGTTTGTGGGAGCGTCCGGTGCGGCCCAGGCCACCAGTTCCGCATCCGGCACTTGCCGAAGCGGGCCGGTGATCTCGCTGGTGTGGCCCTCGGTGCCGATGATCCCGATCCGGATGCGGCGCCCCAGCCGGAGACTCTCCGTTTGGGCGCCCGCCAGCGCGCCCGCGGCAACTCCGGCAATCCAGTCGCGACGAGTCGCTCTCAGAAGCATGCGGCCATTCTGGCATACAATCCGGCTATGGTTCGTCGATGGATTCTCGCTCTCTTGCTGGCGGCAGGAATATGCCGCGCGGCAGGCCCGGTGTATGTCGTCCTCTGGTTCGACACGGAGGACTACATCGAGCCGGCCGCCGATGACGCGGCCCTCCGCATTGCAAGCGACCTTACGAAACTCGGAATCCGCGCCACGTTCAAGGTAGTGGGAGAAAAGGCGCGCGTTCTCGAGCGGCGCGACCGCACGGACGTGATCCGTGCCCTTGCGCTCCACGACATTGGCTACCACACGGACTTCCATAGCGTCCCGCCGGCGCCTGCGGTCTACCTGCGCGACCTCGGATTCGTGGCCGGCGCCGCCGAGTTCGAGCGGCGCGAGCGGGACGGCATCGCGTCCGTCACAAGGATCTTCGGTGTTGTTCCCTCGTGCTACGGCCAACCGGGCAGTTCCTGGGGGCCGCAGGCCAACCCGGCCTTGCGCCGAATGGGTGTGCCGGTCTATCTCGATGAAGGCCAGCAAGTAGGGCTCGATGAACAGCCCTTCTGGTATGACGGTCTGCTGTACGTGTTCAACATGGGCCGCTTCTCGATGCGCGCGGAACTCAACGGCGCCGAGCCGCCGGCCCGCGCCTTCGAGCAGTTCGACCGTGCAGCCGCGGAGCTGGCCTCCCGGGGCGGCGGCCTGATCAGCATCTATTACCACCCCACCGAGTTCGTCACCACGGAATTCTGGGATGCGGTCAACTTCTCCCACGGCGCGAACACTGAACGCAGCCAGTGGCGCCGGCCTCACCGGCGCACGGAAGCGGACTCCGAGCGCTGCTACAACATCCTTCATGACTACGCCGCGCACATCCGCGCCGTTCCGGGCGTGCGGTTTGTGACGGCTCGCGAGTTGCGGCAGCTCTGCGGGAGCCCGATCCCGCCGCGTGTCGATCGATCCCGCGTGGCGAAGCACCTGGCCGCACAGCAGACGTTCCTGCGGACCGAATCGGGAGACCTCTCGGCAGCCGACGTCCTGCTCGCCCTGCTGGGCATGGAGCCGGAGATCGTCGATGGCCCGGAGACCAGACTCTCTTCCACCGTGACGGGCCCGGACATCCCCAGACCGGCTTTTGAGCGTGCGCGGAACGACGCGGTCTCGTTCATCCGCGCCAACAAGCGGCTTCCCGCGGCGGTGTGGATTGCGAGCCAGCGCCTCTCCATCGGCGACTTCGCCGCAACGCTGGCGACTGACGACGGCGATGGTCCGGTGGTCCGGGTCCGCAAAGCGAAGCTGGAATTCGAACGCTACATCGCGAGCGACCCGGAGAAGCCTTTCAATTGGGTGATCCACCCGGCCGGGTTCCGCGCGCCTGAACTGCTGGAACTCGCTCGCTTGCAGGGCTGGACGTTGAAACCGGCCCACATTCGCTGAGCGGGCCCCGCCCCTTGACGAGCGCGCGCCGAAGCGGTATTCCTACTGCAAGGCAGGGAACAGTCATGACGAAGGCTGATCGTGCCCAGGTCGCCTGGGACTCCCAGAAGAAGGAATGGCGTGTCCGCATTCAGATCGGCGAAGAGGTCATCAAGCGGCCGGCGCCCGGACACAGCTTGAAGCAGAACGCGGCTGAGGATGCGCTTCGCTCGGCCGCGATCGAAGCGGCGCACGCCGACGGCTATGAAATAGACCCGGCCGCCATTGCCATCGTGCGATAGCCGGCGCTGCGCGCGTCTCATCAAGCTCGAGGCCCGCGCCGGCGCGAGATTGCACGCACGGCGGCGGCTTGCGCGGCTACGCGCCGGCCGCTGTGGGTCTTTCGGGAGCGGGTTCATCGGACGCCGCCACAGTTGCGGCCGGATGCCGGCCCGCCAAGGTCGCCGCGATGCTTCGCCACTTCCGCAGGACCAGTTCCGCCAGGTTCAGCAGGACCGCGAGAACCAGCAGGGAGGGCCAGAGCCGCATCGTGGAGGCTACGGCCCTGCCGCCTGCATCGAACACGCTCGCCGGCTCCGGGCTGAACCGTCCTCCGGTGAACTCGGCCACCTGGCGCAACAGGCGCTCGTTGGAGCCGTACTCGGCAAGCTCACGCTCCTGGCGATAAAAGCCCACCTCGGGAAAGGCGCGCGATTCGGCGAGCGGGCGCACCCGGAACAGGCCCTGGCGGCGGTCGATTCCGATCCGGCCCCGATACGCGCCCCGCGCCACCTTTTCGAGCTGCACCGCGCGCTGAAAGCCCATGGGCCCCAGGACATAGATCTCCGGCACCTGAGCCGGTTCATCGACAGAGCGTCCCAACCGGTAATCGATCACCAGCTCATCATTGGCGCTGTTGTACTGGACCGCCGCCTCGCCGGCCTGTGAGTGCGGCAGCAGATCGCGGAAAATGTTGGCCCAGAGCCGGTCGAAGCCTCGCCAGCCGACCCAGCGCCGGGCCCAGCGGCTCTTGGCATCGGAGGTGAACACCCCGGCGCGCCCGAGGCCGTACTGCCACCGAACCAGCAGCGGGTCGCGGTGATCCGCCGTCAGAACCACATCGGCGCTCGGCTTGGCGCTGAACCGGACGTAGCCGAGCAGCGGGGGAGCGTTCTCGATGCCCACACCCTCGAGAATCTCGGCGGCCTTGGCGGCCTGCGCGTGAATTGCCCGCTCGACCGCAGTTGAGCCGGTGTGCTCCATCACGTCGCGCAGAAGGATTTGCTCCAGCCCCGTGGGATCACTCAGAAAATACGAACGCCCCCCGGCGAGTGACGCGACCTTCTCGAGGTACGAACGGTTCACGTCCTGGCCGAGCCCTACGGTGGAAATGGTGATCTGCCGTTCCTGCGCCTCGCGGGCCACCATGAGGCTGTCGCCCTCCTCGGAGATGCCGTCCGTCAGCAGGACGATGTGCTTGTAGATGGCGTTGGCGGGGAGAATCCTGCGGTAGGCCTCTTGCAGCGCGGGCGCAATCTGGGTACCGCCGTCCGGTGTGATGCCGGCGATCACCCGCCGGATCAGGCTGCGCTCCTCGGCGCGCCGCAGCGGCACGGCCCAGTGGAAGGAGTTGTCGAAGATGAGGACGCCCACCAGGTCCGTCGGCCGCAGGTTGTCCACCACGCCGACGGCCGCCTGTTTGGCGAGCTCCATTTTCTTACCCTCCATCGAGGAGGACTTATCGAGGATGAGAACCACGCAGGTTCCCTCGGGCGTTCGTGGCGGAACGAGCGTGGCGGGGAGCGTGCGGTCGAGGGCGTCCTCAACGCCGTGCTTGTCCAGGTGCAAATTACGCTCGCCACCGATCACCAACAGCCCGCCGCCCTGCTTGACGAACGCCTCGAGGTCGGCCTTCCGCGCGTCGGGCAGGCTCTCCAGGTTCCAGTTGTTAAAGACAATAACCTGGAACTCACTCAGTGTTGAAGCCGGAAGGGCGGATGCGCGCGTCACGTCGAACTGGCCGGCTTCGAGCGTGGTGGCCAGATGGGTGTCGGCGCCCGGAGGATCCTCGGACACCACGAGAACTCGCGGCCGGCGCAGGGTGACGGCTTGCGCGAAGCGAACCTCGCCCAGCCCGGGCGCGCGCAGCGTTCCCGAGAGATCCACCGCGCCCGCCGTGGTGACGCTGGTGTGCACCCGCAATTGGTTCGTTCCCGGTTCGAGCGTCACCTCACTTTGCCCCAGTAACTTGGCGTCGGCGGTGATCTCCGCCGTGGCGCGCGCTTTTCGCGGCGATGTCACCGTTACGTCCACCGGGAAATGTTCTCCCGTGAAAGCGACCGCGGGCAGGGTCACCGATTCCAGGCTCAGTTCCGGGCGTGCATGGCCGGCCAGCGCGAACGTGTCCACCGGAATGCCGAGTTGCCGCGCCTGCCACGCGGCGCGCACCACGCTGCCCGTGTTCTCATTTCCGTCGGAGATAAGCGCCAGCCGCGGCACCCGCCCGGCGGGCAGCGCCGCCATACCCTCGCGCAGCGCCTCCTCGAGGTTCGTGCCGCGGCCCGGCTCGCCGGCGGTATAGCGAAGCGCCAGCCGGCCGCCGCGCTCGGCCCGTGCGAGCGGCCGCGTGGACTGCGCGAAGGGCAGGATGACTGTCCAGTTCCGGCCGCGCGACTTTTCGATCCGCTCCGCCAGGTCCGAGGCGCGTTCCAGGTCCGCGCCGGACACGCTGGCTGACGTATCGGCCAGCACCGCCACCGCGACGCGCGATTCGTACGTGCTCAACTCCGGCTCGGCCAGCGCGAGGACCACCGCCGCGAGCGCCAGCGCCTTCAGGACCAGCGCAGTCCGGCGCGAGGTTCGCTTCCAGGTCCAGGCCGCGCACGCCGCCGGCAGCAGCAACAGGAGGAGCGCCCAGGGACGTTCGTAGCTCATCGTGCGCTCCGCTGCGGCTCCAGGCGAGCCGTTGCGCCTGTCCAGCTCCTTCGGCGGCTTGGCAATCCGCTTCCAAAGAGCACCCACTCCGCCGCAAGCACCAGCGCGCCCGCCGCCGCGAGCCACGGCCAGGGTTCCCTGTGCGACGGTACGAGGCCCGCGGCCGGTGGCAATCCCCGGACCGCGCCGGGAGGTGGTGTCCAAAGCGTGCCGCCCACCTCAGGCAGCATCAACGAATACTCCATTTCGCGGTCCCCGACGGTCACCCGGACCGTGCCGGACGTGCCCGCGAAGAACCTGAGATTCGGCCCATCCATGCTGTAGGGCAGGTCCGTCCCTTCCGCGGAGAAAACGCGCACCTGTTGGCTCGCGTCGCCCCCCAGGTCCACTGTCACCGTGCCCGGCGCACCAGCGTTGAGCTCGCGCGAGCGGAACACGTCCGGCGACATCCATCGCAGTATGTTGGCGAACAGAAGCGGCGTCGTCAGCTCGAATTTCAGACTGCCGCGCCCGGGATGAAACCCGAGAACCACGAAGCGGGGCTTGCCGGGATGAGCCACCACGACCGGTCCCGCTTCCACTTCGGCCACCGCGGCGTCGCCGTCGCCCGGCGCGAATACTTCGGCGGATTGCAAGCGCAAATCCCGCGCGCGCAGGCCGGCAGCCAGAGGATGATCGGACCGCCACTTCACAACCTGTACGTCGGATACCGTCGCACGCTGGCCAAGCGGCGCACCGTTCACCGGCGGCTCGATCCAGATGGAATCGATTTCGGGAAGCGCACGCGGTGCGAACCGGTCCAGGATCACGACGCCGGCCGCATCGCCGGGCCGGTACTCCGCGGGCTTGCGAAACGTAGCCGCGACGAGCGGGTTCGCTGCAAGGGCCGGCCTCAGCAGCTCAGGCTCATCGGAGTATACGGTGACGCGCAGCTCGGCGAGCGGCGGCAACTCGAGGGCGGCGCGGTCGTCTTCCGGAAACCCGTCCGGCTCGAGCAACCGCGCCTCGAGCAAGCCCGTCGCCTTGGTCCTGTATTGGAACGTAACGTCCTGTTCCGCGCGCGGCGCCAGCGTCAGGCGTCGCGTGGCTACCGGCGCTCCCGCAAAGGAAATGCCGAGCGGAATTGTGCGTGCCTCCGGCCCGTAGTTCTTCACCGTGACCAGCACTTCCCAAACTGGCGGGTCCGCGGCGGAGCGTCGCGCTCCCATGCGGCGCACTCCGCAGTTCGGCACGTTGCCGGCCACGGCAAGCACTCTCAAACGCTCGTTTGTGCCGACAGGCGGCGTATCGGCGATGCGGCCCGCGCCGGCATAAACGATCTCTCCCCGCCGTCCGCCCTGGATGCTCTGGGCCCGCCGCGCGAACTCTATCGCACGCTGGAGATCGAGCGCGGTCGTGCCGGGACGGGATGCGCTTACCGCCTCCTCCAGGACTTCGCGGCCGGTCTCGAAAGCCGTGGCCGGTGTCGCCAGCGCGTCCGCACGCACCACCATCAGCCGGTCCCCCGGCGGAAGCGACTTCACGTATCGCAGCGCCAGATTGCGAGCCCGGTCCATCAGCGTCCCCGATGCGGAACGCGCACCCATCCACGCCGAGGTATCGAGAATCAGGACGTGATCGCGGGGCTGCGATTCGGGGCCGCCGAGGCGCGGGCGCGCCACCGCGAACAGCAGCAGCGCCGCCGCCAGCAACTGCAGGACGAGCGAAAGCGGCTGCTGGATCCGCTTCCGGTGTTTCACCGCCGCGGGTCTTTCCGACGCCACCCAAAACCGCAGGGTGGGAACGGTGAGGCGCCGCTTCGAGCGGTCCCATAAATACAGCGCCACCATGCCCGCCGAGAGCGTTCCGAAGATGGCCGCGAGTTGGAGCCAGCCGAGGTTCACGAGGAACATTACTCCACCCCTCCGGCGCGCGCCATGGGACCGAAGACGGCATCCTCGACGCCCATCGATGTAGGCAGGCTCGCAAAGCGTCCGCCGCTCCGCTCGGCCAGCCGGCGCAGGTTGGCGGCAAACGCGTCGAATGCCGCCGTGTACCGCTCGCGTGCATCCGAATCGAACTCGATGTTGAGCTGTGAGCCGGTCTCCGCGTCCACAAGCTCCAGTTGGCCGGTCCAGGGCGGCGTGCGCTCCTCCTCGGACCAGACGTGAACCAGCAGTAGCTCGTGACCGAACTCCGAGAGAAATTGCAGTGGCTTTTCGCAATCCGCGTCGTCGAGGAAATCGGAGACAACGATCAGTAGCCCCGGGTTCGAATACGTCGATACGAGTTGCCGCGCAACGCCCATATAGTCGGTCGGCCCGTACGGCTCGATCTGCGCCAGGAAATCGGCGGCGGGGCCGAAGCGGTGCCTCCCGCCGGAGCACTTGAAGGGGTCCCAGAGCCTGTTTGAGAAGGGCAGGATCAGGAGGCTGTCCAGCCGCACCAGGCCGACGTAGCACAGGGCGGCGGCCAGCTTCCGCGCGTAGTCGAACTTCGAAGGCTCACCCGTAGTCATCGAGTTGCTCGCATCGACGAGCAGGCGAATCGGCGTATGCGGCTCGATGCGAAACACTTTGAGGAAGAGCTTCTCGAACCGCATGTATGCGCGCCAGTTCACCGCGCGTAAGTCATCGCCGTGATGGAAGTGGCGGTGGTCGAGAAACTCCTGGCCCTGCCCCGAAAACCGGGAAAGGTTGTGCCCACCCACTAGCCCCGGAAAGGACTTCTGCCAGCGGATGGTGAGCCGCTCCAGCTTTTCCAGGAACGCGCGGTCGATGATGGGTGCTTGCGCCAACTCCCCTCCCCCGGTGGATCGGCCGCCCGGCGCCGGCTCAGGCCGCGGCGGCCTTGGAAGCCACCGCGCGGATGATTTCCGGCAGGATCGTGTCCGGCGTCTGGCCGTCGGCGTGTGCGTCGAAGTTCAGAATGATACGGTGCCGCAAGACCGGCGCTGCCACCGCCTCTACGTCATCCATGCTCAGGTGGAAGCGCCCGCGCATCAAGGCCAGCACGCGCCCGCACTCTACGAGCGCCTGCGCACCCCGGGGCGAGCTGCCGTACCGGATGTATTTCTTGGCCAGGTCGTGCGCATGCTCGTTCTCCGGCTGTGTCGCCAACACCAGATCCACGGCGAAGTCCTGGACGTGTGCCGCCACCAGCACGTCGCGGCAGACCGAGCGCACCTCGAGGATCTCCTGGCGGCTCACGGCCGGCTCCACCACAGGCTCTTCCTTCTGGATCGTACGCTCGACGATGGTGTTCAGCTCTTCGCGGTTCGGGTAAGTCACGACGATCTTCATGAGAAACCGGTCGAGCTGAGCCTCGGGCAGCGGGTAGGTGCCCTCCATCTCGATCGGGTTCTGCGTCGCCATCACCAGGAACGGCCGCTCGAGTTCATGCGTTGTGGTGCCGCTCGTGACCGTGCGCTCCTGCATGGCCTCGAGCAGCGCGGATTGGGTCTTCGGCGTGGCCCGGTTGATCTCGTCGGCCAGCACCAGGTTGGCGAACACCGGACCGGGTTGGAAGCGCAGCGACTTGCCGCCGCGCTCGTCCGTCTCCATGATCATGCTGCCGACAATATCTGCGGGCATGAGGTCGGGCGTGAACTGGATGCGCGAATAGCGGAGATGGAGGGCGCGGGCAAGCGTACGCAGCAGCGTCGTCTTGCCCAGGCCCGGAACCCCTTCGAGCAGGACGTGGCCCCCCGCCAGCAGACAGATCAGAACGCCGTCGATGACGTCCTTCTGGCCCACGATCACCTTGTTGATTTCCTGCCGGACACGGTCGAGCCGCGAGGATGCGAGTTGGACAACAGCTTCTGTCCTCACTTCTTCATTCTAGAGCAGCGCCCGCGCCCAAACCCGAAACGCGATTATGCGGCCCACAATTCCGGCGGCGGCTTTACAATACAAGCAGGCAAAAAGGAGCTGTCCTATGCGGGCCGCCTCCCTTCACGTTTCTCCTTTCAGCGGTTCCTGGTACCCGGATGATCCCGCCGAGTTGCGCACGCTTCTCGATCGCTCGTTCGAGCAGTCCGAACAGCGTACTGGCCGCTTCCTCCCCCCGCGCGCCGCGGGATTCATCGTGCCGCACGCAGGCATCATTTACTCCGGCACGGTGGCCTCCGCTACTTACCGGGCGTTGCGCCTGCTCTCGCCGAAGCGCGTCGTGCTGCTCGGCTTCGCTCACCACGGCTCGGCTGCTGGCGCATGGATCGCGGATGTCGAGGCGTTCCGGACTCCACTCGGCGAGCTGCCCGTCGATCGCGAATTTGCCGCTGCCCTCATCGCCACGGGCGCATTCGCACCGCTCGAGGAAGACCTCCTTTGCGATCACTCCGTTGAGATCCAGTTGCCCTTCCTCCAATACGCGGTGCCCTCCGTCGCCGTCGTTCCGGTTTACGCGAGCGGTCTCGATGCGCCGGCCCGCAGCGCGGCGGCGCGCGCCCTCGCCACCCTCGCCGGCCCGGACACCGCCCTGGTTGCCAGCTCCGACCTGACACACTTCGGCCGCGGCTTCGGGTATCAGCCCTTCCCCGCCGACGAGTTCGCCCCGGATCGTCTCCGCGAGCTCGATGAAAGCGTTCTCGAAGCCGCCGGGACGCTCGAATCCGGTGAGTTTCAAGACGTCCTTCGCTCCACCCGCGCCACCGTCTGCGGTGTCCAGCCCATCTCATTGCTCCTCGACACGGTCCGCATCCTCTCCGACGCCGAGGAGGTTTTTCAGGAGACCCTCGACTACCAGACCTCGGGCGACATCACAGGCGATTTCCGCCAGTCCGTGAGCTACGCGGCTGCCGCCTACTGCCCCTACCACGCCTTCGATCTTTCGCGCGCAGACGGCGAAGCGCTCCTCGAAGCCGCGCGCGCGACGCTCGATCTCTATCTCGCCACCGGAGAGCGGAGGCCGCTGGCGCCACGGGGCGACAGCCCCGCCTTCGACCGCCGCACGACAGCGTTCGTGACGCTGCACTCCAATGGCAGCCTGCGAGGCTGCGTCGGCCGACGCACCTCTACCGAGCCCCTGTCGGTTCTCGTTCCCTCGCTCGCCCTTTCGGCTGCGCTCGAAGACTCGCGCTTCGACAGCGTGCAACCCGGTGAAACGGGCATCGAACTCGAGGTTTCCATCCTTTCGCCGTTCAAGCGGATCACGAATCCCGACCGGTTCCGCGTCAACGAGCACGGCGCCATGCTCGAATCGGGTTACCATCGCGGGCTGCTGCTGCCGCAGGTGGCCACCGAGCGCGGCTGGCATGCGGGCCAGTTCTTCGACGCGCTCGCCCGCAAGGCAGGAACGATCCGTGACGCCTACAAGCACAAAGGCTCCCGGCTCTACGTCTTCCGCGCGCAAATCATCCGGTGATGGATCGCTGGACCTGCCGGCAGTTCCACTATCCTTATTCAGAGCACTGGAGGCGCTGGTTCAACGTAAGTCGGCTGTTGTCAAACGGAGAAAGGCGTCGCAAAGTTGGTTATGCGACAGCCGTTACCTTCAAGGGCGAACGAACCCCCGTCGCCATCTGTTCCGCGTCAACCAACGCTTTGGTCAGTTGATGCTCGTACACCTTCTCCTCTTTGGAATTGAGCCTGAAACGCTTTCGGTAGTCGAATAAGAAGTTGAACATCGAAGTCTGGGCGGCGATGAAGAAAGAATCGTCCTCATGACCGTGAATCCGTGAAGGGAGCTAAGATAGATTCTAGTCTAGTGCGGCGCAAATAATGCGTGGTTTGCCGGTTTGTGTGGGGCGGCTCCCCTGAGCCGCAACCCGGCCCCCTGGTCGGGTTTGGCCGGGTCAGGGGACCCGGCGCGGTCCAGGGGGACCGCCCCACTTAAGGCCCAGGATTAACGCCGCACTGCACTAGTATTACAACGTTAAGTATTGACACTCGTTGTTAGCCGTGGTAGCCTCTGGTATGACCGACGGTCAAATCAGAAAGTGCCATGAACGTTTGGAACGATTTCTAGTCGATTTGTTGGAGCCGGTT
>Ga0209777_10000807_pt1 | contig 48487 bp, 38 predicted proteins | sample FrelakmetHBP12HB_FD_187147 | JGI IMG/M metagenome (GOLD analysis project Ga0209777, IMG submission 187147) | Freshwater lake sediment microbial communities from the University of Notre Dame, USA, for methane emissions studies -HBP12 HB (SPAdes)... | ecosystem: Environmental > Aquatic >... | reverse complement strand
TCTATCTTTATAGGCCTGCCGATTTTGAGACATCATAATAATTGGAGCTTGAATGGCGGCAAGCATGGATAAAATAAGATTTAAAAATATGTATGGATAGGGATCAAAAGAACCGCTCCCAAGTTTAATTAAAATGAACGAGTTCAGTACAATCCACATAACCAGCACAACCATAAATATTATGATAAAAGCCCATGATCCACCGAATGAAGCGACATTATCAGCCATCCTTTGGCCAAAAGTCATTTGTTCGGAATAGTCTTGAACGACATTTTCCGAAATAGGGGTTCTTTCGGTTATATGATGAGCAACGTGCTTTTCCTGTTTACTAAGCTTTTCATATTCTGCGTTAAAGAGCTTTTCTGCTGTATCGCGTACTTCCTTATCCATTCTGTTATCCCTCCGCAGCGGCAGTTGCCGGCATTTGATTTACTTTACTTCTTGATTACGGCTTTACGACTTCATCAATGTCGAAAGCATTTGTGTGAAAACATCAGGCGTTATACTGATGTCTCCTGTAAACGGATAATCCATGGAGATAACTGTAAAAAGGATGATGGCAATCATCGCCGCCAGCAATGATACCATAATCAAATGCGGAACAATATTTTCCGTACCAAACAACATTGTGAAAGAGATGGTAATAAAACTGCCGACAATAAGCACAAAATAAAGTATCGGATGAATGCCTGTGCTGGCATAGACAATGCGCTGTCTCCTCATTTCAGCCGCTTGATTCAGCTTTTTCACTGATTCGGCAAAAAATATTTTTTGTGTTTCACTTTTCGGTTGAAAACCGCCGTAGAGTTCCCACAATTCTGCCTGTGTCTTCTGCACGCTTGAACTCCTCTTACCTTTGGCCATCATCTGCCACTCTTCATTGATAATTGCTTTTACATAATTTGTCAGTTCGCTTTTCAGCTCGGCGCGGAATCCGGCGGGAAATGGTGTTGAATCGCGATACAGAGCTGCGATGCAGTTAGCTTCATTGATTGTTACATCCTGTGCCTTATCGAAATCCTGCCACGTAACTACGACTATAAAAGCAAGAAGAACCGCGTAAATTACGCCGATGGTGGCAAATATAAAACCGGCAATATCGTTATGGAGTTTGCATTTATAATGCGGATAAAATTTACGGATAATAAGCAAACTCGTTATCGATATGGAAACATAAAGAACAACCATAAGAAGGCAGAACAGCCACGCCGGTATATGTACAAGCAAAATTTGGATAAAGGACATGATTTTCTCCTGAGAGTATTATGGAGTCAAAGCTCCCCAAATAGTACAGATATCAGACGTGTTTATTCAGCCACGCGATCACGTCTTTGAAAACCTCTTCACGGTTAATCTCGTTGAGCATCTCGTGGCGGCCGTCCTCGTAGAACTTGAGAGTCAAATCGCCGATGTCCGCGTCTTTCAGCGCATTGTAAACCTGGCTCACACCTTTTGTGTTCGCGCCCACGGGATCTTTCGCGCCCGAGAAGATATAGATGGGCAGGTTCTTCGGTATCTTCGCAATATTTTCCTTTTTGTTGATATAGTTGATACCTCCCAGCATATCGCAGAAAAAACCTGCCGTAAAGACCGCACCGCACCAGGGGTCACTGATGTATTTATCCACCTCAGCGTTGTCCCGTGAAAGCCAGTCATAGTCCGTCCGATTGGGCTTGAAGGCACCATTGAAGGCGCCGAACGAGAGCTTGTTCATAATTTCGCTCTTGGCTTTTTTTCCGTGAATCTTCGCGTCCATCTTCGCAATGAGAAGGCCAATTTTTCCAATTACGCCCGGATCGCCGCCCGTGCCGGAAAGAACAAGCCCCGTAAGATCATTGGCGTAAAGCATCGAATAGTGGCGTGAGAGGAACGAGCCCATGCTGTGGCCAAAGAGGGAAAACGGCTTCTTCGGACATTCCTTTTTTATAATGCCGGTAAGAGTGTGCATGTCCTCCACGACTTTTTCCCAGCCATTCTCATCGGCGAAATAGCCGACCTCTTCCTGCGAGCCGGCGGTCTTCCCGTGTCCCCGGTGATCATTCGCGTATATGGCATATCCCGCTTTTGTCAGCGCGTCGGCAAAGCGCCCATACCGGCCAGCGTGTTCCGCCATTCCATGAGCTATCTGAACGGCGCCCCTAATAGCTGAAGCACTATCCGGCATCCATCTGTAGGTGAATATTTTTGTTCCGTCCGATGTTTTGAAGGTAAATGTATCGTTTTTCATGTCTGTCCTCCTTATTTATAAAATTGCATCAAATATTAATGAGCAAATTTTTACAGAGACGTTTCCATTTTCCATCTGCATTGATTAGAAGCATCCTTAATATTCGTCTAATCTTTTGCAGAATCTCTCCCATCATTTCATGGACTATTTGATAAGACATCGCTTTTGATGTTGAGAAGTATAAGAATAAAGGATATGTATGTCAATGAAAAAAGTCATTATATATAGAATGGTTTGCTGATGCCGGTTAGACGGCCATGACTTTAATCATAACACCATCATTCCTCTTTATCATTTTCAGGGATAATCATTTTTCTTCCCGGGCTTACGGACACAGGAGGAGCATTGCGCTTCAGAGGGTGTATTCGACGGAAAGACATAGCGCACGGCGCGTTCATAGAGCAGGTAATCCCACGCCCAGTTGATCAGCACCATCACGCGGTTGCGAAATCCTATAAGATTTAAAAGATGGATGACCAGCCACATCATCCAGGCAAAAAATCCGGTAAATGTCCGGGAGCCAATGGCGACTCCGGCAGCTTTACGGCCGATGGTGATCATCGAGCCGCGATCCTTATAGATAAAAGATTGTGGCGTCAGCCCTGCAATTTGTCTTAATATGTTTTGTGCAGAAGTGACACCGGATTGAATGGCCACCTGTGCGACCATTGGCAGGATGCGCTGACCTTCGTTGATTGCCGCCAAATCGCCGATCACATAAATATTCTGCTGATCCTGAATTTGCAGCGTGTCGTTGACTGCCACACGGCCATCGCGCGTAACCGGGATATTGGAAGCAGCGGCAAGTCCTTCTCCTTTAACACCTGCCGTCCAGACAACGGTGTTCGTCTTAATATTTTCCGCACCTTTTAACTCGACTCTGTCAGGAAAGACTTCGGCGACCGCATCCTTCAGGCGCACATCCACACCCATTTCCCGCAGTTGTCTTGCCGTGTAGTTTCGGATGTTCGAAGGCATGGACGAGACCAGTTGTTTGGCAGCTTCCAGCAGAATAATGCGCACTTCGGAAAAATCAATATTTGGGTAATCTTTTATCAACGGGCCGTGGATGAGTTCCGTAAGCGCTCCCGCGTATTCCACGCCGGTCGCGCCGCCGCCGACGATAACAAACGTCAGCAAACTCTTTCTCCTTACCGCTTCCGGTTCTCTCGCCGCCGCCTCAAAGCAGCAGATGATATGATTTTTCAACGCGACGGCTTCTTCCAGCGTTTTTAGGAAATAGGCGTGCGCTCCGACACCCGGCACGCCGAAGGTTGAAGTGACGCTGCCGTTTGCCAGAATCAGATAATCATAAGATATGGTTTCACCATCCGTCTCGATTCGACGATTCTGAAAATCAATCCGCCGCGCGTGCGCCAGAATAAAATCGATATTGGGTATTTTACAGAAAACGCTGCGTACAGGATAGGCAATGTCCTCAGCAGTGAGCTCCGCAGCAGCTACTTGATAAAGAAGAGCCAGAAAGGTGTGATAATTGTTGCGGTCGATCACCGCCACATCCACAGGCTTATTGGCCAGTGTGCGAGCCGCCCACAGGCCGCCGAAGCCGCCGCCTATAATGACGACTTTAGGTCTTTTGCCTCCGGTTGAGTTTTCCAATGCTTTTTCACCTTACGCTTGGTCAGCAAATCCCCGACAGCGGGTTAGATGGTCACGACCTTAATCGTGACATCAACGTTCCCTTTAATTGCTTTCGAATACGGACATGCTTTGTGTCCTGCGGCAACTACCTTCTCTGCATCTTCTTGAGAAAGGCCTTCGATTTTTACATCCAGATCTACTACCAAACCAAAGTCGCCATCTTCAGTTTGACCAATACCCACCGCAGATTTTACTTCGATTGTCTTTGGAATTAATCTGAGTTGGTACGACATAAACTCACACGCGCTTCCGAAACAGGCAGCATATCCTGCCGCAAACAAATGTTCCGGTGTTGTCGTCGCTTCTTTTCCCGGGCCTCCCATCGCTTTAGGAATAGATAAATTTACGCTGACAATCCCATCATCGGATTGGGTGTGACCGTTTCGGCCTCCAGTCGCCACAGCGCGAGCTGTGTAAAAAACCTTTATTGCCATTTATGCCACCTCTTGGTTCAATTACAGATTGTCCAACGCTGATTTTCTTAATTGGATATTATTTTTGATAGAAGCAAGTATAAGAAGAACTGTCATCTATGTCAATCGCGAATATTATACCCCAAAGCAAGCCATGAGGTATAATATTCTCCGCTTTGCGGGATTGTTCAACTTACCAATTCCGATACGCTTCGCTTTCAGAATTGGTGTTTCACTAATGAAATATTGCCACAAAATATGGAATGTTGCGTGGATGGTAATGATAGGGACGGAACTTTTACCTGATTCTGATCCTGCCGTGAACTGCGATGGCTTTCCGGCGCGGAAATTTTATAAACGGACTGATCTTGAAATTTATATTCTTCCCGGTGCCGTCGTAATTAAGAGTGACGATGGGAACTCCTGTATATTCTTCAATGCGTGAAGCCATGGCTTCAGTCACCAGGCCGGCGCAGCAGAAAGCGGGATTGGTCTGCACAAAAAGAGATATGTCGGGATGGTGCTCCATCAGCGCGGAAATCTTCAGCAGATTATCGGCGGACTCGCCGAAATGTTGCACGGTCACGTCAAATTTATCGTAGATTTTTTTGTAGTCGATGGTGGTGGTCAAAGACGGTTCATTCAGTAATTCATTAGATATTTTATAATAACTTTTTTCCAGTTGGTTGACGAGCGTGATGAGCGCTTTGGTGACGAGAACGTCGATGAATTCCCCTTCCATAAACCAACGACGCATGTAGGGGGTGGCAATGAGTTTGGCGAATTCATTAAACGGGGTGGTGATGACTTCGCCGCCGTATTCTTCGATACAGTGAATCAAATCCTGATTAAACACATCATTGTCGCGGGCATACATATCACCGAAGATAGCCACCTTGGGGCGAAAGCCCGGGATGGTTTCCACTTTTTTGAACAGGTTGATAACTTTGGCTAGATCGTCATCTTTGCTTCTGCCGCCCAGCAGTGTGTTGTAAAGAATGGCCACAGACTGGGCGATTACCTTATCCGTCATACCCTTTTCTTTTTCATAGGGACGAATCTTGCAGCCGACTTTGCGCAGCATGCCGCCAAACATGTGGGCAAAATAAGCATCGATGGAAGCCTGTAAGGAAATATCGCTAAGCGATATGCTGCCAATATACATTTCAACTTTCTCCATGCCCTTGCCGGCAGTTTCCATGATGCCTTTAATAAATTGCGGATACAACCTGATGTTACAGGCCACATGGCTGTCAAAACACCAGCCGGCGGTTTGCGCCGGGTCCAGAAGGTTTTCCTCAATATAGTCCATATAGCTTTGTGCCATCAGATTCACAGGCAAACACTGGCCGGTATTAGTGCGCAGGCCGCGCCGGATAATTTTTTCAGTGAGCGGCACCATCCGTGCATCGATACCTTCTTTGATATACACCGCTTCCAATAGTTTGGAATTAATCGGATCAAAACAGGGAATGAGTAGTGTCTTGTCTTTGATTTTAGAAGTGCTCTCGGAATTGAGTGGAAGAGCGCGCGACGAAATTAGACGAAAGTTTTTATTTTTACTGTGATTTTCAAATGAACGGACGGCTGCCTCGATGCGGGTTTCATAACCGACGTTGGAATCGTGTTCGTCGAGTTCGAGGATCAAATAAGGTTTGTTGTATTTGTCCATGATGCGTTTAAAATATTCCAGAGAGAAGGAATCGGGACTGCACTTGAACGAAGTCACATAAACAGGATAAAGTCCGGGTGTACGAGCGATATAGAGCGCGGCCTTTAAAATCCGCGCGGCATAATTCCAGTGCATTCTCTTAAGTAGAGGGTCTATTTCAGTCAAATCTTCCTGATCCACAGGCAGCATGTCCTGATAAAATGTTTTGATATTGAGTGCGCTGAAGATGCCCGGTATGCCTTTATTCATTGAGTTTTGCATGATGGCGTATGGTCTGCCCAAAAGCGCCACGCTGATTTTTCCCGCAGCGGGCTTCTCCCTCTGATAGACGTTGAGCAGGTTGTTGCAGCCTTCGGAATAAAAGGAAAGCGCCGCCTCATAGGCGTTATAAATTTCCCAGTAGCCGGTATTCAAGATCGTCTTCAGGATGGAAAATAGTTCAATACGCGATTGAAAGGAGTGGTGATCAATAACCGGCATGATGGTTTTGTTTTTCAGACGCAGGCTTTTCATGCCCGCCGAGAGTGTTGCCGCGAACTGGGAATAGTAGCAGTAATAGCGGTAATCCTCATTTTTTTGCTTTGCGGCTTCCAGATACACAGGCAAAAATATGTAATCGCACTTATCAGCCAGATATTGCAAATGACCAAAGAAGGCGTTCATCGGCGCGCAGAATTCCGCCCCCGCCATCTTTTTGCCGGATTTGATCGCGTTCTTTAAGCCCTCCGACGTGATGGTTTCCACGCCGAGGGTGGCGAAAAAATGTTTCCAGAGCGGCATCTCTTCGGCCAGATACAGGGCATGGGGAATGCCGATCCTTACTGACTTTTTGAAGGTGGCTGGTTGTTTGGCCAGTGGAAATACAAGGCTTCGTTCTTTGATCAGGTCATAGTGCTTTTTGGTTGAACCTACGTAATGTTTGGTGTCGTAGTCGCGTCCGCAAAGAAATCCGAAGGTCACTGTTTCTCCCTGAACGGTAACTTTGTTGATCTTGCAGTTGTTGTGGCATAGTTCGCAGATTTCATTTTCCACCGGAATATTTTCTGAATAAAGCGATAGACCACGGAAAGCGGAATCTCTCACAGCGTTTTCCGCCAGAATAAGCGCACTTCCCAACGCGCCGGTCAGGTGACAAAACTTAGAAACAAAAATTGGTTTATTGAGGCGATGTTCAAAGGCGGCAACCAGAGCCTTATTGCGGGCCGTAGCGCCCTGAAAGCATACGTTCTGTCCTATGCTGGCCTCCACCGCCACTTTGGCCAGATAATTTTCGCACACGGAATGCAGAACGCTGGCCAGCACTTCATCAACGGTGTATCCTTCCGTCAGATAATTGTTGATGTCGCGTTCCATGAAAACCGTACAGCGGTCGCTGGATATCGGCGCAGGGGTATTGATAGCTCGCCCGGCATAGTCGGAAAGGCTCACGCCGAGTTTCACAGCCTGCTCCTCGATGAAACTGCCGGTGCCCGCAGCGCAGACATTATTCATGACGGAGGATGTAACCATGCCATTTTGCATGGTGGTAAATTTGGCGTCCTGGCCGCCGATCTCGATAATCGTGTCCGCTTCGTTGTTGAGTTCATAAGCGGCGCGCGCGTGCGCGGTGATTTCGTCGATGATCAAATCGGCATTAATGATGCGGCCGATGAATTTGCGACCTGATCCGGTGGCGCCGACGCCGTCAAAAATAAATTCACAGGAATGTTTCTGGGAGATGTTGTCGATGGCCTCAAAGAGCGCTTGCACGGCTGTGACGGGCTGGCCTGCGGTTTGTGTGTAAAGACCGATAAGCACAACGTTTTTGCTGTTGATCAAAACCGCCTTGGTGCTGGTCGAGCCGATGTCGATACCCAGATAGACTGCCTGCTTTTTTTGCAGGGTCTTGTAGATATCCACTTCAATAGCAGCGTGGTTGTTGCCGGGTTTATAAAGATAACTGGTGGTGGTGGAAAATTCCGGGTAACTCGAAAGCGTCAGTTGCAGCGGCGGATAGCCGTACGTCTTTTCTTTGTTGTTTTCCAAAACGAAAAGTTCATCCCAAACTTTCGCGCCAAGCGGCGCGGGAACTGTTTCTTCCAGGTAAAGCAGAGCCGCGCCGATCGCGCCATAGAGATGACTGTGTTCACCGATAATTGGTTCGGCCCGCAAAAGGTTGCGGAAATGCTTGACCACGGCGGAATTCATGGAAACGCCGCCGGCCAGTATCATCGGTATGTGTATTTTCGAATCGGGAATAAGTGTGTCAATAACGTTTTTAGCCAGGCCTTCGCATAGCCCGTCGCTGATCTGCCCTATGGAATAACCTTCCTGCTGGGCGTGAATTAAATCTGTTTTAGCAAATACGGCGCAGCGCGTGGCTATCTTCGGCGTGTTGCTCTGGTTGCAGAAAGCAATGGTGCTCAGTGTTTCGATGCTTTTGAGATTAAGCCGTTTTGCCTGCTGGTCCAGAAAACTGCCTGTTCCCGCCGCGCATGACGAGTTGGACCGGAAGCGTTCGTAATCCCCCAGTTCGTTGAAAGTAATCAGGCCGAAATTTTCACCGCCGACAAATAAAATACTGCCGATTTCGGCATGATATTTTTTCACGGCGGCAATCATGGCAATCTGAGTATCGTAACGGGAAACGTTGCTGAATATTTCCGGGCCGGAAAGTGTCATGGCTATCCCGCCGACGCTTCTGATATCAATATTATTAAGTATCGAGCGCAAGGTATTGTTGATAGCCCCGGAATGAAACTGATAAAATGAGTTGATCACCGCACTTTTTTCATCAATCACAACAACGGACAGCGCAACTGATCCGATATCTATTCCGACAATTTGCAACATAATAACCCTTGTTCATTCTCCAATTATTTTTGCAGGAGCGAAAAATTATTCGCTTCTACTTTTTTGTTGATGTTAAGTATTGTACTGCCTTTTCCAGGCCGTCGAGGGTAAGTTCGAACATGGGAAAAATCTGCCGGATTATCTCTGTAGTTCTTGTATACTCCCATTCCCGAGGATGCATGGGATTTAACCAGACACAATGGCGGAATGTCTTGGCCAGAAATCTCAGCCGTTCGATACTTGTGCCCGATGGTTTGGCATCTATGTAAATAGCGCCATTGGGGTGCATAAGTTCATAAGGGGCCATGCTGGCGTCTCCCACAATGATTAGACGGGTCTCCGGGTCCCGGCGAATGAAATCGTCAACCTGTTCCGGTTTGAATTGCCTCTGCGGATCGGACCAGACACGGCTGTAAATGGTGTTGTGGAAAAAGTAAATCTTCAGATCTTTGAACTGGGAACTGGCATAGTGAAAAAGAGTCTGAACAACATCGATGTAAGGATCCATGGACCAGCCGCCGTTATCAATCAGGAGTATAACTTTCAAACGGTCAGCCAGACGGCGGTCGAAGATGATCTCGATTTCCCCGGCATTGCGCATGGTTTCATAGACGGTCTTATCGATGTTCACAATATCCCGGGGACCCGTCGGCGCCATGCGCCGCAGTCTTTTCATGGCCTCCCCCATCTGAAACTGGGTCAGAGGCCCTTCCTGGGAGTAATCGCGGTAACGCCGCTCCATGGCGACCTTGATGGCCGAATGGTTTCTCGACTCCCCGCCGACACGCATCCCTCCGGGATGAATGCCGGAGTGTCCAGTGGGCGAGGTTCCTCCCGTTCCGATCCATTTGTTGCCGCCGTGGTGAGCCTCGGTCTGTTCCTTCAGGCGATCCAGAAAATATTGGATCAGTTCTTCCGGCGTCATATTTTCCAGGGTCTCTTTATCGATGCCCAGAGCGTCAGCCATTTCTTCCGGATTTTTTAGCCACTCATCGAGCAATGATCTGGCGATTTCCGTCAACTCCACCGCCGTCGGATCTTCAAAAGAAGCGCCATGGAAATGGTGGGCGAATATCTGGTCGTAAGTATCGAAATACCGCTCGCTCTTCACAAGAATGGCCCGGGCAGCTGTATAAAATTCGTCGAGGGAATGAACGAGCCCCATGTTCATGGCCTTCTGCAGGCGCAGGAAAGAAGTTGGTGTGACAGGGATGCCCCGATCTCTCAACGTATAAAAAAAATCAACAAACACAATTTAAACCTCAACCCCTTGCCTTGGTGACCTGTTGAGCTGCATGGTAAAGGTCGGCGCTTTTTTTGAAGAGGATTCCCAGAAAGGGCACCCTTCCCTGCTTGAGCATTTTAGGCTTAAAGTCGGGATCGCTTTTCAGGGCGCGAATCCAGTTGATCAATTCCCGCGTGGCCGGTTTTTTTTCAATCCCCCGCAGTTCCCGGAGATGATAAAAAGTGCCGATAGTGACATCGACCAGTTCCTCATCCAGATTGGGAAAATGAACATCAACGATCAGGCGCATCATATCAGGATCGGGGAAAGCGATATGGTGAAAATTGCAGCGCCCGAGAAACGGATCGGAAAGATCCTTCTTGGCATTGGATGTGATGACAATTACGGGACGGTGTTTGGCTCTGACCGTCTTGTCGATCTCGATGATATCGAACTGCATTTGATCGAGGACGTCCAGCATATCGTCTTGAAAATCAGTATCGGCCTTGTCAATTTCATCGATCAGAAGGATGGTCCTTTTATCGGCCGTAAAAGCCTGACCGATCTTGCCCATTTTGATATAGGCTTCGATATTGCTTACATCCCGCTTGGAATCGCCAAAACGGCTGTCATTGAGACGGGTCAGGGTATCGTACTGGTAGAGTGCCTCGATAAGCTTCATGCTTGATTTGACATTTAAAATAATGAGAGGCATTTGCAGACTTTCGGCAATGGCATGGGCCAGCATGGTCTTTCCCGTGCCCGGTTCCCCTTTGAGCAGAAGGGGCATTTCCAAGGCCATCGAAACATTTACGATTTCCGCCAGCTCATCATCTAAAACATATCTGGATGCGCCGCGGAACTGAGAATTTTTCTTTTCTGTAGACATGATAAACTCCTACTGCCCTTGTTTTTAGACGCAAAAGCGTCCGGAAAGGGCTAATAATTTTTAAACGTGTATTACTATCCGATTCCGCCGGAAAATGCCAGCCGTTTTTGATTTGATCTTGATAAGACATAACTTATGATGGAAGGGAATATAATAAGAACAGAGGGGCTGTTGAAAAACGCTCATCTGCTGTGTTGCGCTGCAAACCGCACCACTCAACGTATATCCATATACGCCTCGTGGTTCGGTTTTTTGCGCGCCTTGCATCTGAACATTTTTGAACAGCCTCAAAACATGGGATTTTTCAACGCCCACAGGTGTCCCTAATTATTCCGTTTGTCGGAGCTTAGCGATCGGCTGATTTGATTTGTTATGCTTTCATATAAAAGTGTTACCCACGTACCCTGAACAATCTGTTACCGATGTTCCCGTTCGCTCATTATCCTACCGTATAAAAATCCCAGAATTTACTGCATTTAGTCTGCAAGAAATTATCAATACTATATTTGATATTGGTCTCTGATTGAGAATCTGTAAGGATAAAATATGCCCTTGGATTATACGGCCAGAAACGAAGTGCAAATATCTGGCCTGATGGATTGACCTGTTTTCTTAATTCATCAACCCTTGTTTTTATTTGAAGCGAATGTGTTCCATGACGATTGAGATGGTGGTAAATGATGCAGACATGCTTGTTCTTAGCTAATACCGAAATCTCAGAGTAATAAGCAAATTTACCAGATCTCATTTGATTTAACTTTTTACAAGATGTGATTTCCAAACCATTATCAGGATCAAGAAACAATACATCACAATTTACAACACTTTGATTCGCATTCTTTAGCCAATTATTTCTACTGCTTTCCCGCTTCACCTTGTCTATATGGCTTTGAGAAGAATAACGTATGTGGAAATCAAGCTTCCCAGAGAAAAAGACTGTGTTACCTGGAAGTAATCCTGCTTTTTCAAGTGCAGAGACAGATCGTTTACCCTCCACGACCTTTTTCAATATTTTACAAAGTTCTTTATCGCAGTCTAAGAAATTTTGCTTATCAACATAATCGGTATGGCCTCCATCGTTATTATTAAGCTCGTCTGGAAAGAGATACCAAGTAACACCTAATATATGATTTGTATCGCCAAATAAAGACTTCAACAAAGAAAACTTACCATAGTCTCCCACGTCACCAGCATAGAGATCTTGCATATTGTCCTTTCACTAGTAATAAGGGGGACTCCCTTAAGTTCCTAAGTTATTGTACAAATAGTTGATGATCATTTTCTCTTTGTATCAGTGCGCCACCTTACTGCCAACTTAAAATCTTAAGGGCGTCCCTATACTCCGCTGATGGAAATCACTGCCTTATCGTGGACGGGCTAAGCTGCATCACATCTTGATATTGATCTTTAACAGCCGCATCCTTGAAAGGGAACGGGATATACTTTCCATCCCGCCAGGCCTTGATTCCATCGTCGTAGTGAGGGCTCGAAGGATTATCCGACTGGCCGGAACTGTTCACCGCCAGCATCGGCTCTTCCTGACTAAAATCAACAATCATGCGCATCGAAGGAATCAGCCAGGTGTTGAAATCCTTGCCCATCATATAGTTAGATACATTCAGCGTGAAGATATCTCCGGAGGCGGGATACGGACCCCTGTTGAAATATGACCACAAACTTTTCAGCGCCGTGCGTTCAATAAAATCAAGATGCGGCGCCATTTGAGAAGTGTCGGTTTCCCATGTATATGTATGTAGAGCTCCCCAACTCCATTTGCTGGAATCATTGCCCAAAGTTGATTCCAGAAATACTATGGCATCGGCCAGTGAGCGCGCAATTATCTGCGCTTTGGTCTCTTTCTCGGGCGTATTTATATCGTCCCAGAACGGGCTCTCATCACCCCGGACAAGAAGATGGTCGCAAGTAGCGTTATAGCTTTCGTTGTTGACGGTCATGAAGGATTTCCATGCATTGGAATCAATCGGGCCCAACTCGTCAAGAAAAATGTTTTTGGTTGCACAGTTTAAAAATGCTCCCATCAAGGCCGCCTCTTTCGAATCCGACTTCATATCACCATTGAAGCCTTGCAGCATTGCAAGGGCAAGGCGCACCGCTGTCGCTTTTTTTTCATCTTTCCAACTGCCTATTTCTTTCATAATATCTGCGGCAAGCGTTCCTTTCAGTATTACCTCTTTGAGCTTCGGCACAAACAAGGAATAGGTATCTAGCTGCATCTCCATATTGGTCTGTGTCGTGTGTTTATCCGTTGCCGATGCCATCTGGATAATGCGCTCGGCTCTCTCCGGCCAGTACCAGGAAGAGGAAAGAATATAGGGATAATCCTTCGGCACGGTGCGGTGATTGGCTGTGCCTATAAATCCGACGGACGGATTCTTGAGATTCGGCAATACATTCGTGTCCAAGAGGCCGGTCCAGTCGTATTCGCCTGTCCAGCCGGGCGACGGCATGAGGCCGCGGCCTTTGGCCCGGACAGGGTAATTGCCGATCACCTGCCACGCGATATTATCTTTATCCGCGAATACCATGTTCAGCGGTATTGATCTTATCTTTTTTATAATCGGGATCGCCTCATCAACCGAGCCGGCGAAGCTTAGTTTGAAGAAAGCATTCATGCTGTCGTCATCATCGGTGGGAACCGTTCGGCTTAAAGCCACGCCGTAAGGAAGATCAACGGATTTTGCCTGAATGACATGAATCGGCTTTTTTTTCAGCGCTTCGTTCATAAGCGGCCCGTGCACGGTCTCGTGAAAAGTCAGGGTAATGGGCGTTTTACCCTTGGCATTGAAAACTTCTTTGTGTTCTGTAGCAGGCAGCCATTCTCCCTTATGCAAATAATGCAATTTGCCGTTCACGGTTTTGAGTTGTTCAAGAAATATATCTTGATTATCGGCCATGACCATGGTCATGCCCCAGGCTATATGCCCGTTATATCCGGCAACAACAATCGGGGCGCCCGCGAGACTCATCCCGGCCACATCATAGGAGCCGCACCGGATATGTATCATATTCCACATGGACGGCATGCTTAAAGGAAGATGCATATCGTTACAGAAAATGCTCGCGCCATTTTTTGTTCTTTCCTTGCTGATTGCCCAATTATTGGAAGCGGCGGTGCCGTTTAAGCCCACGGAACTCAAAAGCGGTTGAAGCCCGGCTATTCCTGCCACGCTCTCGGCGGCCTTATTCAGATCAACGCCCTTGAACTTGGCGGCCTCATCGAACGGAATGGGCTCATCGGGATAGATGGGTAGCAGCCAGGCCGTTTTCTCGGCGCCGACGGCTTGAGCGATATTCAAGGCGGCAATTTCTTCATGGAGATTAAAGGACAGACCAAAATTCACCAAGGTGAATATCTTGATGGAATCAATGGGCTTCCATGCTTCAGGTTTGTAGCGAGCCAGCGCGAGGCCCGGCGGCAACTTGTCCTTATGCTGGTCAAGATAAGCATTAACTCCTTTACTATAAAATTCCAGAAGCCGGAGATTTTCAGAATTGACATTTTTATAGAGAGTTTCCGCCGCGCCCTTGAGGTTCATGGTGCGCATATAAATGTCCAGATTAAGCACAGCCGGTCCGGCCATTTCGGCAAGGCGTCCCTCCGATATCAGCTTCATGCCGATCATCTGGGTGAGCCGGTCGGAGGCGTGCACATAACCTACGGCCATGGCCATGTCTTCCATGTTTTTTGCTTCCACGAAGGGAATGCCGTAAGCGTCACGGCGCACAGTGACCGTTTCCTTAAGTCCCGCGATCGTTATATTCCCTTGAGAGGGATCAAGCTTGCCTTTAAATTTCCAATCAGTCAGTGTAGTGCAGCTTCCCAGAAGAAGGCATACAGCGACTATGCTGCAAACCTTTAAAATATTTTTCTGATCATGATGCCGCCTGAATCTAAAATGTAAAATCACGGGTATGAATCCCAAAGCAAGCTTTGGGGTATTATACCCTCCGCTGTGCGGGATTGTTCTACTTACAAATTTCAATGCACTTCGTTTTTTAAATTTGAGTTTCACAATAGAGTTCCGCATTAATCCTCCTCGGGATGATTTTCCAGATCGCCCCTAATTTTAATCCCGCCGTTTGGATTCCTTCGGCTTCAGCTGTGGGATTCCAAACAGCGGGAGGTCGCATTATTATATAGTGCCTCCGGCCCCTACCGAATGACGCTCCACTCTTATCAAATACAAATTACGTTTACGTATTCAGGTTGTCCTGTATGATAGGAACAACCTTCTATATCTATGTCCTCCCCTCTATGTTCAAACACTATCAGAAGGCCTGCCTAATGACACCATCGATTAGCTCCACCGTACACTTGCGCGGATTGGCCAGTGTGGGTATTTCTGTCATGGCATCCAGAGCGATCAGGCTTATATCCTCTTCAGCGATTTTCAAGTCTCTCATTCTGGCCGGAAGCCCTATTATCTTGATCAGATCGGCTACAGCGTCAGCGGCCGCCCCTGCGGCATCCTGTTTCGACATACCATCTATCTTTATGCCCATTGCCTCGGCAATTGCTGCAAGCTCATCAGTGCAGTAGTCCCGGTTGAACCGCATGACATGCGGGAGGAAGAGGCCGCACAGGGTGCCGTGGTGGATTTTGTACTTTGCGCCAATGGCATGGGCAAGGGAATGGGTAAGTATGGTCGATGGTATTGAAAAAGCCCAACCAGCTGTTGACGCTGCAAGCTGCATCTGCATCCTTGCCTGAACATCGTGACCGTTTTCCACAACGATGGGCAGGTACTTCGCGATCAGCCGGATGGCATTGAGCCCATGCCCTGTGCAGATGGTGTTTCTCATGATGGAACACATCCCGTCAATAGCATGGGAGAGCGCATCCATCCCCGTCGCAGCAGTGAGTATCTTCGGAAGGCTAACGGTCAGATGTGGATCGAGTATGGCTATATTCGGATAGATGACATTTTCTGCGATATTGAATTTACGGCCTATCTCCTCGTTCTTGATGACCGCGATATTGGTCACCTCGCTTCCGGTTCCGGCGGTGGTGGGAATTGCAATATGCGGGATCAGCGGGTCAACGAGCTTGTAGATGGTGACGTTGTCGATGGCCTTTCCTCCGTTTGTCATGGTCACGGCCACACCTTTTGCCGTGTCTATGGAGCTTCCGCCGCCGAGACTCACCAAGATGTCGGCATTCACGCTTCTGCAGAACTCGACTGCCTTGTCCACAACTTTGTATCCCGAATCCTCCACAACTTCGTCGAATACGCCGATACACAGACTGCCGATAGCCTTCTGTACTTTGTCCAGAAGGCCTGCTTCGCGTATGCCCTTATCCGTTATGATGACGGCCCGCTTGCAGTTGAGCCTGGATATCTCGTACTGCAGCGCTATGATGCTGTCAGGGCCGCCAATGATCTTTGTCGGTCCTTCGAAAACGAAGGACTGTCCGGGCTGCTGATAATCGAACATGATCGGGAAGGTATATTTCTGTATGCCTTCGGATAATGGACAGATATGGACCCTCTTTATCTGCGTGTATTCACCAAGTCCGTATTCCCCGAATTCCCTGCCTATGCCGCTTTGCTTATAGCCGCCGAAGGGCATAATATCGGCAAAGGCATGATAGTCGTTGATCCATACGGTACCGGTCTTTATCTGAGCAGCAATCCTTTCTGCACGCCCGATATCGTTTGAGAATACCCCTCCGCCGAGCCCGTAAATAGAATCATTCGCTTGGGCCACGACTTCATCGTCATCAATAAACGGCATGATGCACACCACAGGGCCGAAAATTTCTTCCTGGGCGATGCGCATCTCGTTATCGACCCCGACAAAGACGGTCGGCATGTAGTAGAATCCTGTTGCAAACTGGTCGCCTTCCGGCCTTTTCCCGCCGTATACAATCTTGGCGCCCTCTTCAACTCCGATTTTGACGTACTTTTCCGTAGTGGCACGCTGTATCTCATTTACTAGCGGCCCCATCTGGGTTGCAGGGTCGAGCTGATATCCGATCCTCACCTGCGAGAGTCTCTTCAGGAACTTATCTAGATACTCATCATATATCTTTTTATGAACAAATAGCCTTGTGCCTGATTCGCAGATCTGGCCCGAATGGAAAAACGTGCCGAACAGACCGCCGTCCACTGCAAGATCCATTTTGGCATCTTCGCAGATGATGTTTGCAGATTTTCCGCCCAGCTCCAGGGTCACCTTCTTGATGGTATCCGCACCCATCTTCATGATCTGCCGTCCCACCTCGGTGCTGCCGGTGAATGCGATCTTGTCCACCTTCGGACTCGTACACAGGGCCTGGCCCACCTCGCTGCCCGGCCCGGTGATGATGTTCACCACGCCCTTAGGTATCCTGCTTTCTGCTATCACCTCGGCAAGGATGAGCGCGCTCAGTGTCGTGTCGGTTGCAGGTTTCAGTACGGTCGTGTTCCCCATGGTTATTGCATGGAGTATCTTCCACATGGCCATATTGAAGGGGAAATTCCATGGAATGATGCCCACGCACACGCCAATAGGTTCCCGGCGGATATAATTTCTTCCCGGGCTGGCCAGTGAACAGGGAACCCGGATCTCCTCATGCCATTTGAATTCATGGGCGGCATACCAGGCGAGATTCCTTGCTGTCATGGCGTTGCCGATTACCTCCGCACCCGTCCTGTTTATGAGTCCCCCTGAATCCATGGACTCATACGATGCTATCCTGACAATGTATTTGGTCAGCCGGTCGGAAAAATCCATAATGATCCGGGAGCGCTCTTCCTGAGTGAGCCCGCTCCATATCCCCGAATCGAAGGTCTTTCGCGCAACGTCGATGGCGGCCTCAGCGTCGGCTGCATTACCGTATGCGAACGTGGCAAACGGCAGGCCAATGCCCGGGTCGATTGATTCTCTAATGTGCCCACTTACAGAATCAACAAAGTCCCCTCCGATATACATTTTAAAATGTTCCATAAATCCTCCTTATGCGTTGTCATATATGTTCATTCTGGAAAACCTAACTACATCAGTAATCTTCCCAAAAGCTCGCTCGCCGCTTCATAACCTTTTTGGGAGAGGCGCTTGCCGAACCACTGGATCCAAGATTCCGGACCCACCGGAACCACGGAGCGGTTGTGCCTCACTGCGCTCAGCACGGCCCTGGCCACCCGCTCGGGAGGCCAGCCGAACTTCTTGTAGAAGTCCACAACAGTCTGTCTGTTGGCACGGGACTCCTCCCTGAGATTCATGCATCCGTCTGCCACGACACGAGTATTAATGATGCCGGGGCATATGGTGCTCACACCTATGCCGTATTTCCTCACCTCTGCTCTGAGCGACTCGCCCAGACCGGCCACGGCAAACTTGGTAGAGCAGTATGCCGACATCCCGGGTATGGCGCACAGCCCTGCAAGACTCGATGTGTTGACGATATGGCCGTACCTGCGCTCGATCATATGGGGCAGAAACGCCCTTATGCCATAGAGCGCACCCCAGAAGTTGATGGAAAAAATCCTTTCCCACACCTCCAGGCTTGTGCAATCAAACCCGCCTCCTACACCTATGCCGGCATTGTTGTAGAGTATGTCCACCCTTCCCCGCTCGGCTATCACAACCCTGGCAAGGTCCTCCATCTGAGTCCGATCGGATACATCCACTTTCCGCGTCAGGACACGCGCCCCCCTGGCCTCGATCTCCCCGGCCACTTCCTCAATACGGTCTTCCTCCTTGTCAACAATGACCAGGTTCGCCCCCTTTTCTGCAAAGGCCAGGGCTGTTGCCCTGCCTATACCCGATCCTGCGCCTGTAATGACTGTTACCTTGTCCCTAAAATCCTTGATACCGGGCATATTAACCTCCTCATTGCTATAGGTTTTAGGCGTATAAGCTACAGCGCCCTATTTCTTCTTTACTTAACGGCATCTTTTGACGAAATTGGTATCTTATTGTTGAAACTCCAATTCTAATGAAACTCAGATATTACAAGCGCAGCACGGTAATATCTGTAAGTTGAATTATCCCACGTGCGAAGCTAAGTGGGACTATAACATAGCACGCTGAAGCTTGCAGGTCGAATTATACCGCATAAGCGGGGTTTAATACCCCACAGCTTGATTTGACCCGTGATTATAGTGCTGCAAAACCGCTCTCAACAGCGAAGTGCTGTGCCCCAGTTGCACGTAAGCTTCCTGCTTCGTCATATCTCTTTTTTCCTCGCGCAGTTTGTAGCCCAGCTTGCGGCTGAGATTGGCAATTCGCGCGATCTCGCGGGCAAGATCGGCTTCGAAATCTTTTTTGCTCAAGGTTATGGGATACATGCGTCCGGTTATTTTTTCCGGCTCCTTTAAAATCGTGTCTCCCACAATACCGTCATTGGCCTGATGATGATCTTCATTAAAATCATCATAGGCGATGTTATGCAGGGGCATGCTTAGATCTCCAATGTAATGGGCGCAATAAACAAGATGATACTGGGCGTACTTACCGGATCGACGATCTTTCTCATATTCGCGCAAAGAGGCGATAATTGCCCCCAGGAGGTGTCCTTCCGGATCAAGAATCTTATTTCTTTTATTATAACGTTCAATTTGATCGAGAACCATTTGCGGCGTTATTTCGACCTCGGCAGTATTGTTAAACCAGTGGTTATAGGATTCGATATTGCCTGCTTTAATTTTGGCAATGTCCGGTCCGGCGCAGTTATACCACATGTCAAAACCCGCCGCTTTGCAGATCGCAAGGTGAGTCTTGTCATTCCAGGCCGGCGCCTGCGAGGCACAAGACAGAAGACATAAAACAATCATTATTTTTAACGTTATCCGTTTCATTTTTTAAGCTTTACCACCCTTTTTTCCACATATCATCGTCGTCATAGATTTTTTCTTCATCGTAAGCTTCCTGAGCATCGAGTTCACTGTCGCGGGTCGTTTGCTTTGCTTTTTGCGCGAAATATTCACGGTACCATTCATGAGCGGTGATCATGGACATGACTTCACTGGTTCCTGTCCAGATGGAAGCCAGACGGACATCGCGATAGATGCGCTCGACCGGAAAAACGTTGGTATAGGCAATGCCTCCCATCACCTGCATAGAATTATGGACTGCCTTCTGACATGATTCGGTGATAAATTTTTTGCTCTGCGAAACCATTCGCCGTATCCTGTTCATATCCACGCCCTCATCAACAGCCCGGGCAGTAACATAAGCCATGGCCCGCGCGGCATCCAGCAGCATTACGGCTTCGGCAATTTGAAAACTCACGCCTTCAAACTGATTAATCGTCTGACCGAATGCTTTGCGTCTCGATGTATAGTTGGTAGCGATTTCGAGAGCCGGGCGGGCGGCGCCGATAGTCATGGCGGCCGTTCCCAAACGCTCCGGTATCATCATAGTGTTGAAAACGGCATAAGCGCCATGAACTTTTCCCACCACGTTCTTCTTGGGGACTTTCACATCGCGAAAAATAAGACGTCCGGTTCCGCCGCCGCGGCAACCCATCAGGCCGTACAGATACTTAACTTCCACCCCTTCGGTACGATCGACAATAAAGCAAGTTATCGCTTCCTGAGGCTTCGCTTCGGGATTTGTTTTCGCGTAGACAAGAAAAAAATCAGCTCCCTCGGCACCCACAATAAAACGCTTCTGCCCGTTTAAAAGAAAATAATCGCCTTTATCTTCCGCTTTTGTTGTGGCTCCGAAAAAGTCCGAACCGCCGCGCGGTTCGGTAAGACACTCAGCCGCGAAAATCTCGCCTTTCAAGAGCGGCTTCACATATTTTTCTTTTTGTTCATCAGTGCCGTGCTGGATAATCGCGTCGCAGACCAGTTCCGCGCCCACACCGAAGACACAGGCAAACTCATAACCCAGCACTCCTACCTCTTCCATCAGCATGCAGGTGGTCACCCAATCCATTCCACGGCCTCCCCATTTTATCGGATAGCGGCACCCAAGCAAATTTCGCCTGCCGGCTTCCCGCAGGAACTCCTTCGGAAACTTGATTTTATCGGTATCCATGTCCAGAATCATCTGCCGCGGCACCCACTTTACAAGGTCACGCGCCTCATCCCTTATTTTGATTTGCTCTTTGGTCATCATGTAATCGAACATATGCTTCTCCTTTTATGTTTTATCTCGTGTTAGTTAGATAATTTTAGGCGATTATAACAGAAAAAAACGATAAAAAGAAAATTTAATCACTAATAGTGAAGACCCCTCCGGAAGGAGCCGGATGTACTCTTTCATTATATAAAATCTTGCCATTGATTTACTTAATTACAAGATATTAATTTTGGTCCGGCCTTTTCCCGGAAAGAATACTGTCGATCGTGTTCTGTTTGGAATAATGACCTCCCGTGATCAGATTCCACGCGTCTTCTTTTCCCAGAACTTCCTGCCTGATGCTCTGCGGCGGCAGTCCTTTTTCCTGCAGTTTCAGAACCTGGTCACGCAATTGTTCCATTTTTTTGATTTTCCTCTGCAGAGCTTCTTTGCCGTTTTCTACCACTCCTTTGAGGTTGCAGAAGATCGTGTCGATTTCCAGTTTGGACAGATTTTTTATCGTCTCCAGTATCTGCAGATAATTTTCATCACGCCTGAGGTATATAAAAGTCGTCCCGCAAAAAAGGTCTCCGCTGAAGAGCCATTTTTTATCCGGTTCATATAAGCAGATGTGATCTTCGGTATGTCCCGGAGAATTGATGACTTCAAAGTGAAGATTCCCGGCGGCAATACTGGCGCCGATGTCGGTTCCTTTTGACTTCTTCGGCCAACCCCAAACGATACGCTGGTACAGGCGCAGAGCGTTCAGGCGCGGGTTTTCAAGATATGGCAACGCGGACGGATGGGCGTATATCGGAATTTTGAACTTCTCCTGAATATCTCCGTTGTTGCCGATATGATCTTCATGATGATGGGTGTTGACGATCTTCGCGATTGATCGTCCCGTTAACGCGGAGAGAAACTGTTTGTCCACGCGATTGGTTCCTGTATCAATAAGCATATCGCCGACTAAAAATGCATGGACAGGATACAAAAGGAACCCTAGGGGCGACCGCCCCATGTAAAAAAGCGTTACCGGACCATGATTTTTTATCTTCAGCATAACTATGTCTCTCTTATTTTTTATATGTTGTGCAAGTTTTAGCTTTCCGGAGTTTGGTGCACGTGATCAAATCAGCTTGCTGCCGTGCGTTCCATAAGCTTTGCCCGGACAAAATCGACATGGCCTCTCAACACATAAAATTGATCGGCAAACGATGCCGGAACTTTCATATTGTCTACAGCTTGTTCTATTTGATCAAGACGCCCCAGTAATTCTTTTTGTTTATTTTTATCCAACCGGGCAATCATATCCTGCTCGAGAGTCAGCAACTGACGATACCATCGATAGATGCGCATTTTTGTCCCCCACTGATAAATGGCAGGTATGACACGCAATCCCGGGATTAATATTAAAACAATGGGTAAAAAAACAACCAGAATGCGATTGATGAGGCTCGCCATCCAAAATGGGAAATATCTGTACAGAAAACTTTTCCCCGATTTATAAAAGTGGTTGGCATCGTCACTGATACGGAATTCATGCTCCAGAGGAACAGGAAACTCTCCCCTCCCCTGAAACAGAGTTGCCCGGCCATGAATTTCTTTTGCCGCCTCCAAAAGTAAATCAGAGAGAGCCGGATGCAAATTATTACGGGCGATAAGTTCAACTGACGGGGCAATTAAATGAACATCATGATCCGGCATATTTTCTCCAAAATCAATGGCTCCCTGAGGAAGCACTAATTTATTCAAATAGCCGACACGGCGTGTATAAGCATCGGCTTGGGTAAAATTAACAAGCTGGATTCCCGGCTCGTGTAGCAGCTTGCGCATTAACTGGGAGGAAGCTGAATCCCCCATAAAAAAAACTGCATCAACTTTACCGTTTAGCAAATCCTGGGCCGCTTCTTCATCGTCCATTTCCCATAATTTCGTTGATCCTCCCGGCTTTATCTCGTTCATGGACAGCAAAGCTTTGGCTAAATAATTTGTACCGCTTCCTTCCGGGCCTATGGCCAATTTTTTACCCTTAAATTGCGAAAGAAGTTCCACGGGCCTGGTTCCTCTATAAAAAATAAAAAGCGGCTCATAGGCTATACTGCCAAGGGAAACCAGCTTATCAATTTTTTGTCCCTTGGTTAACCCCGCCTGCACAAAGCCTACATCAACACGATAGGACGGGTTGGATAATCTTTCCAAATTTTCCAGCGATCCTTCAGACTTGATAATTTTAAGCTTTACGCCATTGCGAGCCAAGACCTTGGCATATTTACCGGCAATTTTATAAAACATACTGTCATTATCACCGCTCGTCATAATGATTATTTTAGGCGGAGCTGAACGAACAAACAAGAAAACGATCAATACAGTGACCAGGGCAATCAAAATCAAGGCGCTGATTGTCGCGGATTTGCCCATGCCCATGGTTTCCATGAGACTCGTTTGGATTTTCGTAAAACCTGATTGAAAAATATTTTTTTTGCGGCGGCCATTCCGTTTTTTTTGTCTGATTCCATATTTTCCACTCCTTAGTTTTAACGGCTTTTTGCAAATGGGGTGAAAGTATAAAAAGAACCGTTATGTATGTCAACCACGAATATTATACCCCAAAGCAAGCTGTGGGGATAGTTTCCAATAGCCAAAAGCTATTGGATAATTCGTCTAAAAAACTTCAATGCGCCTATAGTGACCTTTAGGTTATTTGCTTTTGAAGTTTAAGACTCATTACGACTTACGTTTCGAGCGTCACTTCGTTCGCTCTACCACGGCGCTATGCGCCTGATATAATTCGTCCAACAAGCTTCAGCGCACTTCGTTTCTGAAGCTTGGGCCTCATTATCAGAGAGTCTCACTAAATCCTTGACAATTTTGGTTAAAATAAACTAATGACTACAGGTCTATAAAGGAGATAATATGTTAAAAATAATTCAACAAGCCATTGCAAGAGGACAAAAGACACTATCGGAATACGAATCAAGTTTGGTAATCAAATCAGCTGGTGTTGAGGTCGCACCGTCAGCTCTCGCCAAAACAAGAAATGAAGCCGGACAGATAGCCGAAAAACTCGGTTATCCTGTGGTCATGAAGGGCTGTTCCGCCGAACTAGCCCATAAAACAGAAGCCGGCATGGTAAAACTTAACGTCGGCAATTCGGAAGAAGCGGCGCGTGTTTTTGACGAGCTTATGGGCAAGATTAAAGGTCTCGACGGCGTGCTCATTCAGAAGATGGTGAAAGGATCGCGCGAATTTGTGATCGGCCTTTCGCGTGATCCGCAGTTCGGGCCATGCGTCATGTTCGGTCTGGGCGGCATATTCACCGAGGCGATCAAAGACGTGACTTTCAGAGTCGCTCCGCTTTCTAAGGAAGACGCCCTGGAAATGATTGATGAAATCAAAACAAAAAAATTGCTCGGCGAATTCCGGGGAAGTCCGGCGGTGGACAGGGAAGCTCTGGCCAAAGCTCTTGTCGGAGTGGGAGAGCTGGGGATTAAGTACGATTCTATTTCCGAGATAGATATAAATCCTTTGATCATATCCGGAAACAAGCCGGTTGCCGTTGATACACTTGTTGTTTTAAAATGAATGGAGATTTAAATGCTTGATTATTTTTTCAATCCGAAGAGCCTTGCCATTATCGGAGCATCCAGCAACACAAACAAGGGCGGATACCATATACTTAAAAATGTCACTGCCGGATTTCGCGGAAAGATTTATCCGGTCAATAAAAGTTACACTGAAATATTAGGCCTGCCTTGTTACCCCGATGTAGCTTCGATCCCCGGCAATATTGATCTAGCCATATATTTCATACCTTCGAAAGGACTGCCGCATACAGTAACCGAATGTGCGAAAAAAGGTGTGAAGGGAATCATCATCGAATCTGGCGGATTCAACGAATCTGGAGAAGAAGGCGCGAAGCTTCAGAAGCTTGCTCTCGAAAACGCGGCAAAAGCCGGCATAAGATTATGGGGGCCCAACTGCATGGGTTTTATCGATGCTCACCGGACTCACGTATTTTCGTTTATCAATTCAGCAGTGTGGCCTGATGTGCTCCGGGCCGGAAACGTTGGTCTCATTGTTCAGAGCGGCATGCTTTCCGCCGGCTTTCTGCTTCATGCACTGCAGGAAGGAGTCATGGGCGTCAGTAAGGTGTGTTCTATCGGAAACAAGTGCGACATTGACGAGAGCGACATACTCGAATACATGATCCAGGACAAAGAGACAGAAGTCATTGCCTGCTATCTCGAATCTCTCGTGGATGGAAGAAGATTCACGGGCCTAGCGAAAAAAACAAAAAAACCGGTGATCGTTATCATGGGAGGCAGAAGTTCGGAAGGAGCTAAAGCGGCGCAGAGCCACACGGCGAGCCTTTCAGGAAACTACCAGGTAACAAGCGGCGCGTTTCGGCAGGCAGGCATAATTGAAGTATTTGATCCGGCCGAGCTCACCGACATGGCCAGAGCTTTTTCCAAAAAGATGATCTGTCATCCCGGAGGCGGCACAGCCATCCTTACCTTTTCCGGCGGTGCAGGAACCATTACAACCGACCTTATGGACGACTGCGGACTTGAACTGGCCAAGCTTTCCGAAAAGACACTTGCTTCCATCGCGGAACTTTTTCCTCCATGGAATAAACCTGATCATCCTTTGGACCTCTGGATTGCGATTGAACGCCACGGTTATGAAAAAGTATTCAAGCGTTCTTTTGACGCGGTAATAAACGACCCCGCTGTTGATTCGATTATATTTCACAGCTACGCCACGCCGCTGATCGGGCCGAAATTTTTTGAAGAGCTCGCCGCGCTGGTTAAAAAACATGAAAAGCCGGTGGTTATCTGGGCGGCGGGAAGAAGGGATTTCGCGGATAACTTAAGAGCGATGGCCGAAACAGCGGGATTTCCGGCGTATCGCGAACTCGGCAGGTGCGTAACTGTTCTCAATGGAATAAAGCGTCATTTTACAAAAAAACCGATAAATTAAATTTGCATCTTATCATGCCACAACTCCGGTAACCCGCAGCGGTGCTCACAAATCAAAGACCGGAATGTGCTTTTGTAAGGAATTAATAACCTGAAGGTCACGCGGGAGCACAAGCAAAAGAAGGTGATAAAAACATCCGTCCATTTGCAGTCAGCTTTTTTCCCAACAGGTAATGCAGACTTGCCGTCCATCGCTTAACTTCATCATCTTTGTAGCCATAGTCATCTCACCGCAGATGGCACAAGGTTCAGACGGCGCAAGCGGCGCATAGAGAGGTTCGTCGAAGGGAACTTCCGTCGTTGTAAATACTTCCGCGAAAGGACGCGCCAGCAAATCATTTATTTTCATACGCTTCAGTTTCCGCCGATCATCTTCCGATGCGGTCCCGGCGGCGACAGCCGCCTCCAACCTGTCAAACTCTTTCTTGGCTTTACCTGTGTAATCGTAGTGCGTCTTGCGGGAAAATCTATAGGCCTGACGCTTAGAACGGCTCAGCACCGTATAAGCGTTTTTCCCAAAATCTTTAATGATCAGATTTCCTTTACCTGCCACAGTGCCCAGCATTACCTGAATAGCGTCGACGGCGCAGGAATCGTTTTCACAAATGGCGACCACTTCCTCATCAACAGCACGATTGAGCTTCATCAATTTCATCGCCTCTTTGGCCACCCGGTAACCGTATATCAGGCCGGGACAAATATGCCCATGAAATTTTACGCAACTTTTGAGATCATTGGGCATCTTCTTTTCACTGTCTGCGGTTGGCATAAAACTCCTTCCAAAAATCCTCCCTACCCCTCCTTTATAAAAGGCGCGTATGAAAACATCCATCCATGCATGGTCAACTTTTTTCCGAACAGGGAATGCAGGCCTGTCGTTTTATTACTTTGCTGGCGTACATTAATAAATCATAAAATTATTTATTTCAATATATAAATATCAATTAGACTTATTAGAATATTATTTAAATATTCTATGCTAAGTTGTTATTTATGAAAGCTTTTGCCAACTTAATCAAACATATTCCTTGATGGCACCAATGAAGCGTTGGTCGCGCACAAACATGCCAGTCTTGTCGTGATGACCAGCTTCGAAAATATTGATTTCCCACTACTCTTGAAAAGTTTTATCAAAGCTAAAAAATACTTTAAAAATTTTGAATAGCACCTCTGAGGGTGGAGCGCCCTGTGGAAACCTGTTTAATCTCTGAGCCAGATTATTATAACTGTTAGCCTTGATAGTGTTGTGATGTGCCATTTAATATTCACATTGTCATTCAGATCGTAACAGAACCGTTCCTGATTATTTTTCATCTTTATGATGTCAGGTTTTGAAGTCGCTGTTTGTGTGCCATGTTCATTATGTCCGCGGCGGAAAGGATACCGCTTTCAATAAAATATTCACCAAGAGGGCGCTGGAGTTGTCGTTGCTTCCCAATAAGGGCAATCTGCTCGAAATTTGAAATATAGCCGATGCGAAGTGCGCATTCACCGAATTTTTCATTAAGGGTCCGATCGGTGAGTATACGTATAACATCCTGGGAAGAAATCAGCCCCCACGCTATGGCTATCTGCCCGATTTGGGGCCGCTGCCGCCGCTGCCAGCAAATAGCTTCGATAAGCGTTCTCCATGAAATAAGACCGGAGTAGTATAAAAACTGGCCGATCATAAGGCTTCCCTTCGGGACACTGCCGGTGTAGAAATGATCGGGATGGCCTTTGCTTCTTTTATTGTTGTATCTTTGGTCGTAGTGGCTTTTTTTTTGTCCGCCCTTGTGCTGCTGCCGCGTGTTTTGGTATGACGAGGCGTATGACGATTTTTCCTGAGATTGATATGAGGGTGCTTGTCGTGTTTTAAAATCGTTGAAGGACGAAGTGCTTAAAGTGCTTCCGTTGTTTGTTTCAACAAACAAAAGAAGTTTTTCATAGGCCTGCTGGACATCTCTGAATTCCGTGTTTAAATCTCTGGCGAAAGAACCCAGCGCTTTTGCCCGGTCGGGGTGTGTCTCCAGCGCTCTTTTCCGGTACGCCGTTTTAATGCCGATAGGCTGAAGATATTCCAGAAACTCAATGGATACGTTTACCTCAGGCCCAAAAATTGTTTCGCAGGCCTCAAAAAGCTCCGATGAAGTGGTTTGCGTTGCTGGCGTCAACCTGGTTCCTTTAAAAAATATGTTGTATGAAAATAGCAATATACCGGAAAATTATCAAGGAAAAAAACAAGGCCAACACACTGATCAAGTTTTTACCTCCCCCTTTTAAAAGGGCGATTGAGGGGGATTTAGTGAGACTCGCTGAAAACAAACGAAGTGAAGTTTGAAGCGTTAGTCGAACTAATGACATTCGCTGAAATCGAGTGTTGCAAAGATTGAAGCGCAAGTTGAAATGTCCCAGGCACACAGCACCGTGGGATAGTAAGTACAAAAAATAAAATCCACCCTACCCCTCCTTTATAAAGGAGGGGTAAATTTCTCCCTTCCCTTCTCACACTTATGACTTCGACCGTAACTTTTCCAACATCCTGCGTGCGGAGTAATGGAGTGAAAAGCTTTCAACTGCTCGCAGGCATAATCCGCGCATACCGCGCACGTACTTACTTTTTTCTCCATGCCACAGGCCCTGATGGCGCAGACGCGACAGTGACCGATGAGCCGCCCTTTTGTCTGGAGACAACCATCGCAATTGGCGTCTTGAGGCTTCATGTCCATGCCGCACTGTATTGACCACAGGTTTGGCCACATCCTCTCTGGCTTTGTCATCATCGGCCTGTGTAGCCAGATAGACCGGACACTCAGAACAAATAATTCCACAATAAGCTATCATCGTTTCCATTGTGATCTCTTTTTTTTACTTTCTTCATTCCCCCGATTATCGCATTATCTGTTTTATATGCCGATTATCATTTTTGCCAGCGAGGGCATGTCGCTGATGTTTTCTCCATAATGACCGTACTTGATGATCTTATCCGCCGTCATTGCAAACGCGGCAGGAAGCTGTGTTTCCTTTCCTTCAAATTCGCCGTGACGGAAACCACGGCTTATGGCCTTGATTGCAGCAATTAAACCGGCGGGATGCAGATACTTGATAATTCCACCGGCTTCCACACCATAAAGTTGGAAAACTTTCCCTTGAGGATCACTGATGATAGTGAAGGGCCAATCTTCTTTGTTGGTTAAAGAAGCAAGCGTTTCCGGCGCACTTTGCAGAACTACAAATACGCGGCCTCCTTTCTTCCTGACCAGTTCGATTTCCTGTTTTATTTTTGCCATTTCCATCTGGCAGACCGGGCATCCGTAATAGCGCAGAAAAATCAAAACAGCCGGATTATTGCCGACAGCATCATAAAATTTTATCTCATCATCCCAGGGTGTTTTAAATCTAAAGTCGGGAGCTTTATTCCCTATCGTCAATTTTGAAGACATTTCAAAGTCACTCCTCAATTAATAAAGATTATCGACAAACGATTATTTTTCTTAAATTGTCTTCAGCACCAATTTGTCCAAATCAAAGCGCGGTCTCGCTTTTGGTGTTTGATCAGGATATCCCACAGGCAGAAGCACTACAGGATAGATATTTTCGTCCAGTTGCAGATATTCTTTCATTTTATCCCTGTCAAACCTTCCCAGCCAGCAACTGCCAAGTCCCAGATCAACAGCCTTAAGGACAATGTGCTCTACAGCAATGGCCACATTCATGGAAAGATAGGCCTTAGCTGCTTCTGCCTCCATAACAGCGCTGGCGTATGGTGCCGCACTATCGAAATTAACATCCACTCCATCGAAAGCGCCTGCTTCCAGCAATTCTCCCACACGATTATCTCTTGTCGAAAGTGACTTCAGATCGGCGCAGCAGACAAAAATAACTGAAGCTTTGATAATGAACTTGTATGGTGTGCACTGGCCAAGAGCCTCTTTGGCGGCCTGTGATTGAGCAACGATAAAACGTGCCGGCTGAATATTTGATCCCGAAGGGGCGAGCCTTGCGGCATCCAGAAGCAGTCGGACGGTATCCGTTGAAATATCCGCCTGCCGGAATTTACGAATGCTCCTGCGTGAAGCAATAACTTCTGATAATTCCACTATGCACCTCTAATAAGACTCGCTGAAATCGAGATCCGAAAATTCGAGACGACGATTGAAGCGTTAGTCGAATTATCCCGCCAACGTAGTTGGCAGGGACGTGTGAACTCTACAACTTCCCGTCAGTCATGTCAAATGAGGATTACGCAAAGAAGTTGATACCAAGTCCCCCTTTATAAAGGGGGATTGAGGGGAATTCAATGAAACTCGCTAAGAAGGAGCTTCGTGACGTTCGTAGCGCAAGTTGAATTGTCCCAGGGGCGTAGCGCCGTGGGATAATAAGTACAAAATGTAAAATCCTCCCTAACCCTCCTTTATAACCTAAAGGTCACAAGTAAAAGGAGATCATAAAAAATATTTTATTTTTCCTGCCGCAGTCTGCATGTCCCTCTGTAACAATCGGTTTCTGTTTCACCGCGCACCTGCAGTGAATTTGCTGATAGTTGAGACCACGCAACAGCGCTCTTTGAGCTGATCACATGGAAAAGCCCGTTATTCATCATCGCCGTGATATTGAAAAAATCGGCTTGATAAGGCGCCCGGTAGGATTTAAACTGTGTTTCCTTCCCGATAAGCAAAGCGACGCGCGTCAAGCCCATTTCGGCGAGACTGACGCTCGAAGGAACGGGATGATCGAACCAGGACGCAAAAACCTGCTGAAAATCAGCCGCTCTTGACTCCACCCATTTTTCGCCGTCTCTGAACGATTCAACATAGGCCGCCATTGTAGTCATGAGCGTATTCCATGATGCATCATTTTCATAGACCATACTGATTGCGGTAAGCAGCGCCGCGGCATCGAATAAGAAACTTTGATTTTGTGTCGCCCCATTATAACAGAAGTGCCTCAGGGCTTTGCCATCCCAAAATAGATCAACCACTCGCCGGATTATCTGTGTTGCTTTTTCTTCCAGTTCGGGCCTCTCCAGATTTCGGCCCGCCTGAATCAGGGCAATGGCGACTAACGCATTTATCCCGCAAATAATTTTATTGTCCCACGCCGGCTGTGCCCGTTTATTACGCAGAAACAGGAGCTTATCCTCAATATCATAAAGAGAAACATCATTTTTTCTAATCAGGTGGATAAGGCCTTCAAAGTTGCCCTGCTCATCAATATAGTACGATTCACAAAATCGTTTAAATTCATCCGGCTCAAGGAAATCTTTAAGTTCAGCATAGCTCCAAACATAAGTTGCCCCCTCCACATGTTCCGTATCCGCATCATGCGCTGAAATGAATAATCCATTATCCGCAAAACAATCATCGAGACAACGGACAATACTTTCCGCCATTTTTTTATACTCGTTTTCTCCAATAACCTTATAAGCTAAGGAATAACACCACAGCGTCATTGCCTGATCATAGAGCATTTTTTCAAAATGCGGAATTGTCCATTGGCGATCCACGCAATAGCTAAAAATGCCGCCTTGCAGATGATCGTTCAGCCCCCTCAAACGCATGGCATCAAGAGTTTTGCGGCAAACGGTTTGAACATCAGGATTGTTTTCCACGCAAAGGAAATACAATAGATATAACAACGTGGAGTGCGGAGGAAATTTTTGTCCCAGGCCAAAACCGCCATAATTAGGATCGTAATAGGATAATAGATTTTTTACTAAAGACTCCTCTGCTGCAATCGGCGGTTGCACTTCTTTGGCGACAAACGGCTCAATATCATCAACGTTCTTTTCATAATGCTTATGAACCTTTTCAGCTATACTTAAAAATGATTGTTGTGAACCACTTGAATGCACAGGCGCATAGGTAAGCGCATAAATAGGACGAAGATCGGCAGTTAGAAATACATTGAGAGGCCAGCCGCCATTTCCGCTTAGCGCGGTAAGATATTGCATCATAAATTGATCTATGTCCGGCCTTTGTTCCCGATCCACCTTAATGCAGATAAAATGGCGGTTAAGAAAGCTGGCGATATCAATATCCGAAAAAGCCTCAGCAGCCATTACGTGACACCAATGGCAGGTTGCATAGCCAACGGAAACAAAAAGCGGTTTTTTCCCGTCAACTGCGTGCTGAATTATTTCCGCACTCCATTCCTGCCACCAGACAGGATTGGATGTATGCTGGAGAAGATAAGGGGATAGCGATTTATCAAGATTATTTCGTTTAAGGTCAGACATTTCTATGCCTCAGATATATAATATCATTTTCCCGGGCACGGTCTTTATTTCCCGTTAATAATATTTACCATAATATCTTTGAAAATTGCCGCTATTTTGATGCTATTTCGGCGGCAGGGTTCGCACAAAAGATACGGCCCGTTGCATCCAATCTTTTAGCACTTCATCAGAGTCCAACGCCGCGGATAAAACCATCACCCAGCCTTTCATCGGCCGGCCGGTGATGTCAAATTTTCTTGTGTGCGGCATCTTCAGCATCTCCGCATATTTGTCCACACCGCCCCGTACAATCAAGTCTTCCTTGATAATGCCGCAGACCATGTTGCCAAAAAGTAAAAAACAAATTCCGCTGAACATTTTCTTCTCATCAAATCCCGGTTCTTCTTCCAGTATTTCTCGAACTCTCTGTGCCAATCCCTTGTCGTAGGCCATTGTTCACCGTGTAAATCCAGAAAATTAAAATAATTAAATATAACCTTACCTTATTATTCTTTGAAAATTAGACATGTCAAGTCGAAATTTTATTATTCATCCCCTTGCCCTGCTCGATTGCCCGGCACACGCCGGGTGACCGGGTAATCAAGTCTCATCAGTTTAATCCGATTTTTTTCAGAAGCCTTGACCTTTCCGGCGAATTAGATTAGACAAAGTACATAAATTATTAATTGCCTGCTCGATCATTTTAAACATCCTTGCCGAAGGAACCCTGCCGTTCTTATTCGGTAAAGGAAAGATGTCATTGGTTTCATAAAATATAAGACCATGGAGGTGATGTAATGGGAAGCGATCCTGCAAAAATCAAGGCTCAAGCCCTGTCCGATTTCTCGAAATTCATCGGCCCGATGAAAGTGAGAACGATGAAGGCTGCCGGGCTTGACATCATTGAAGACAAACGCGAAGGGGCCAGCGTCTGGGACATAACGGGAAAAAAGTACATCGACTGCCAGACCGGCTCCGGTATCATGAACGTGGGAAGGCGCAACCCGGATATTATTGACGCCCTGAAAAAGGCCCTCGACACCTACGATATTGGCGTCTTTCTCCTCTGTTCAAAGCCGAAAGCCGATCTCGCAAAAAAACTTGCCGAGATCACGCCGGGCGATCTTAAGTGCACCATCTTCGGTGTTGGCGGTGGCGAAGCTAATGACGCAGCCATCAAGATAGCGCGCGGCTATACGATGAAAAAGGAGATCATCTACACACAGAGGGCCTACCATGGCCATACCGGCTTTGCTCTTTCCGCCATCGGGCGCGACGCCTACAAGGAACCATTCGAGCCGCTGATTCCGGGGTTCAAGATGGTGCGGTTTGGAGACATCGAGGCAATAAAAAAAACGATTACCGATGATACCGCCGCGATAATCCTTGAACCAATCCAGGGCGAGGGCGGCATCAACATTCCACCCGACGAATACCTACCGGCAGTAAGAAGGCTCTGCGATGATCACGAAATCCTGCTCATCCTCGATGAGATACAGACCGGTTTTGGGCGGACGGGAAGGATGTTTGCTTCCGAGCACTGGGGCGTCATCCCGGACATTATGACCGTCGCCAAATCTTTAGGCGGCGGCATCTACCCCATTTCGGCAACCATATTTAAGGAAGATATCCAAGACTTTTTCATTCCCCACCCTTTCATACACCTCTCCACTTTCGGCGGTTCCGATCTCGGGTGCATCGTGGGAATGGCGGTCATCGACTATATACAAAAAAACAACCTTCTTGATCACACCGAAAAGATGGGCAAGAAATTCCGGGCCGGGTTCGACTCGTTCCTGAAGCAATATCCGTCGCTTCTCCTCGAAGTGCGCCAGAAGGGCCTCATGATGGGGCTCCAATATACCAACGAATCCATCGGTCCCCGGCTGACAAAAAAAATGGCGGAACGGGGCGTCATCGCCATCTATACGGGGAATGATCCCAGCATATGCCGGCTCATGCCGCCGCTGGTGATCACGCCCGAAGAAGTCGATTTTGTGCTGAACGCGCTCGATGACTCCATGAAGGAACTTTCAAAAGAAGCGGGCCTGGGCAAAAACGATTAATATATTTTAGGAGGAAAGACATGGCTACAAGTCAGGAAATTCTTGAAGCGCTGGCGGACTATCAGGTCCAGTGCAACGAAAATAAAAGATTGCGCAAGATGCAGAGAGACTGGTCGAAGCTCCTTCATTTCGTGGCGGAAGACACGGGAGACAAGTTCACCATGAATGTAGTGAAAGGCGAAATTATTTCCTTTGAATCAGGCACGAACGGAACGCCCGATATCATTGTTACGACGACCAGCGAGAATTTCTGTGACATGTTCTGGGGAGACCTGAATCCTTCCCAGAAATATCTCCAGGGGGAAATCCGCGTCAAGGCGAGCCAGGAGGACGTCGTCAGGCTTGACGCCATCACCATGATCATATGGCCGGACGCGTAGGAGAAGAAAATGACCGAATTAAAAAAGGATAACCAAGGAGGTCCTGTGATTACACCCACAGGGTTACGCCGTGTTTTAAAATTTCGTACCGTTGTATCAACCAGTACGGGACTCTCATATGCCGCAGTAAGCCTGCTTGGCTGTATTCAGCTTTCTTATTATCTTAAAGGCGACTCGGGATGGCTGGCAATCCTCATCTCCGGCCTGCTCGCGTTTCTGGCCGCATTGTGTTTTTCAGAACTCAATGCGCTGTATCCGACCGCTGCAGCCATACGACTTTATATGAAAGAGGCCATAAGCGATAAATTTTCACTTATAATGACATTCAGTTACATTCTCACCATTGTCGCCATAATCGCCGCCGACAGCTATATCATCGGCAAGGCCATCACCTACACATTGAACCTGCCGGATTGGGCGTCCCTGGTCTGGATTCTGGCCTTGCTCGGACTGGCAATGGGCGCCAATCTGAAGGGCATCAAAATAGCAGGGTTGTTACAGGATATCACCACGTATAGCCTGCTTTCTATTGCAATTGTAATTTCTCTCATTGCCCTCAGCCACAATAATTTTCAACTGCATTCCCCCTTTGCTGCCTTCAGCGATCCCGGCAACCTGTTTAATGCCATAGCAGTAGGAGTATTCGTATTCTCCGCTTTCGAGTGGGTGACGCCGCTCTCGGAAGAGATCAGCAATATAAAGCTGATACCGCGCGGCATGTTTGTTTCACTTGTTTTACTCTTTGTGTCATATTCTTTATTTACCGTTGCCAGCAGTAACGTCTTGAACGTTCATGATGCAGGCGTGACCAATTCACCTGTCCCGCAACTATTGCTTGGTAATGCAGCGCTTGGACAGATCGGCATATGGATTATGCTCCTAGCTACTTTGCTTACTGCCGTGATGACGTTCAACGGCGGCTTTGCAACCGCATCCCGTTTCCTGTACGCTGCAGCGCGTGAAGATACCATCCCACAAATATTTTCGCGTATCAGTATTTCCCATGCTGTTCCGTACATGTCTGTTGTTGCGCTGACCATCTTTTCGGCCGTTATCGCCGTCATTGTCTTTATTACGGGAAAATTCCAGATATTGATCCTCGTAGGAGCTGTCCTGGAGGCCATAATATACGCCGTTGCCGGTGTATGCGTAATCCAGTTACGGCGCCGCAAACCTGCTGCCGAGCGTTCGTTCCGCATTTGGGGTGGATGGGCAGTACCTGTCGCAACAATAGTGATCTTCAGCGTGCTTGCCATACTTGCTTCGATTATAACTGGCACATCCGGCCTGATGACAGGCACACCCCTGGCGATTACGCTCTTGATTTTTCTCATATCGGGACTTTATGTGCATCTCATCGTCCCGCGCCTCAGGGCCGCCGCTGCAGCCCGCAGGGCCGTCAGGACAAAGCGCCGCCCACAGTGAATAGTGTGGTCCCCGAAACACCTTAGAGGAGTTTTAGCACTGATAACGCCAGGCGAAAAAGGGATGATGTGGGCAATCGGCTTGGGATTATGTTGTTATTCTTGCCTCAGATTTTTTGAGCATCGGCAGGAATGCGGTGCGTTTGTTCTCGACAAGCTCAACAACAAAACGGACACACTGATGGACGCATTGACCGCACCCGATGCATTTCTTTGTATCGAGCGCCACTTTTTTCTCCACGACCTTTATCGCGGCAGTCGGACAGTACTTCGCGCACTTGCCGCATCCCGTGCATCTGGAATTATCCGTTATCTGAGCCATAAAATAACAGCTATAGCGCAAAGGAGTGACTCCCATATTGTAGGAGCGGAATATTCCACAGCAGTCCCAGCAGCAGTTGCACATACCGATTTGCGGGAGCTTCGTATCATCCATTTCGTGGAACACCGAATGGACAGCGCCACAGTCTCTTGCTTTTTGTATAACATCAAAAGCTTCTTCCTTGCTGATTTGGCGCATATATCCATACTTCATGTAAGTTTTGATGACTTCGCCAAAACCCATGCATCCTATATCGTCGGGCATCTTCAAGCGGCAGGGATTGTCAGCGCTGGATGTCATCTGCCGACACATGCATGCTTTGAATTGACCGATGATGCTTTTTGTTCCATATTCCATGATCATATCATTAATGGAACTGGTCGGATAAATTTTGGAATCCGGCGCAACTATTTTTTCATCAATAATGATAGTTGATTTCCCCTTAGCATTCTTTGACTCGCGGACCGTGCCGACACTCTGATTTGTTGCAGGCGCGTACTTGCCTACAACATTCATTATCTGCCTGATGGGAAAGAAATTTAAATTGCGCGCCGAATTAAAAAATTCCATATATCTTTGCGCGAATTCCTTTTCTTCCGGTCTACCGATTAAGAACGAAACCTGACCTTCAAACCAGCCGACAACAAAAGGATGCAGAGTATATTTTTCTTCACTCGTTTCAGGATTTTTTATTCCTATGAATGCCTTTTGTTTAAGGGATTCGAATATTAAATTGAATTTTTCACTATTCATTTCGCTTAGAGCGGCAGCTTGTTCATATGAGTACAAATCAGTGCCCATTTTTAAAAGCAGGCCGATTTCTTCCGGCGTGATACATAAATCAATAATTTTGAGTATTGGCTCAAGCGGCGGCATGAATCTTTTATTTTGCCTGTTCATCAAAGTGACGAGTTTTCTGAGATCACCCTTCCTGTTGCGCAGAGATATTTTATTACTTTTTGTCATTTCTGTTCCTTTAATGACTCCCGCTAAGAGCAAACAAAGTGAAGTAGCGAGACTTAAATTTCAAAAACGCAGTGCACTGAAATTTTTTAGTCGAGCTATCCCAGACTCAAAGAGCCGCGGGACTCGAAGCGCAGGAGGAATTATCCCAGGCACGCAGTGCCGCGGGATAGTGAGCACCTTGAACGAGCGTAGCGACATGGGACAATGCCTCTCACGCAATCTCTGCTACTGCCCTTATCCACCCTGCACTCGCCCCCTTTATTTTAACCGGGAAGCAGTAGAATTTGAAACCCGTCGACGGCAGCAGGTTTAAATTTGCAAGCTTTTCAATCTGGAAATAACCCTTTTCAATACCTGCAAAATGTCCTTCCCATATAATTGAGGCATCCTTTGTCTGGGCAAATTCTTTAGCCTGGAAAGGAAGCGGCCTGTCCCAGCTCCAGCCGTCCGTCCCGACCACATGCACACCGCGGCCAAGAATCCAGAGCGTTGCTTCCCGGCTGAACCCGCAGCCTTTCACAAGATATTCGGATGTGCCCCAGTAAGGCGCCGCGCCGCTTTGCGCGAGAAATACATCCCCCGGACTTAGTGTATGACCGATTTTATCGAGTTTTGCTTTTATGTCCTCGACCGTGATGTTGTACCCGTCGGGAAAATCGGAAAAGTCGAGCTTCACACCGTTGCCCACACCCCACTCCAGCGGAAACTTATCGATGGTCAGGGCCGGCTTACCTCGATCCTGTGTGGGATGAAAGTGCCAGGGCGCGTCCATATGCGTGCCTGCATGCGTTGAGACTTCCAAGAACTCGACCGCCCAACCGAGCCCGCCCGGCAGGTCGCCTGCGGTTAGTCCCGGATAAAAGGCCTTCATGCTCTCCGCCCCAAGAGCATGTTCTATATACATGACCTTTGGTATCATCATCGGCGGGTCGCTCGGCAGCCCGCTTTCAATTGCCACTGAAAGGTCAATAAACCTGCTCATAAATCCTCCCTAACCCTCCTTTAACAAAGGAGGGTATGAAAATCACTGTCATTCCCGACCTGATCGGGCGAAGTGCCCATCACCTTCAGGTGATTAGGGTAAATCCACCCCACCTTTGTCATTGCCCGGCTCGCTCGCCCAGCGCATGCAGGGTGACCGGGCAATCCAGAAAATCAAAATGATTAACTTGCACCATTCACTATTATTTAACAGGGCGCTATCTCTAATCACCCCCGGGTTATTCCATCCAATGGACGAATTCATCCAGTTTCGCTCTGTTCCGTTCGAAATTATTAAGAGGAAATGATGGATCAGGATAGCCCAGAGCGATGCCCACAACAATTTTTTTATCATCAGGAATAGCCGCTATCTTTCTGATTTCGGCGGGGAAACGCGCGGCCGCGGCCAACAAACAGGTACCGAGACCTTTGTCGTGAGCAACCAAACAGATCGTTTGGGCAATGAGGCCGATATCCAGCATCTGATATTCGACAAGATTATCGCGCGAGATACAGGCAAGAATCAGACAAGGGGCATCAAACATGGAAACCATATTTTGATAGTATTTATCGCGGCCTTCCTTATCTTCCCTTTTTATACCCTGCACACTTAAAACAACTTTGCCCAGCTCTCCATACCGTGCTTTCATGGCATCAGGCCAATTTGTCAGCATGGGAACATCGGACGCAATATCAGCACCAGCCAGCGTTTGCTTGAGATTCATTTCTTTAAATTTTGCCAGTGTTTTACCCGTTAATACATATAAGTCCCAGGGTTGCGTATTCCCCCATGATGGCGACCATCGCGCCTCCTCCAGAATCTCCATAATTACACTTTTTGGTACATCCTGCGCCTTGAATTTACGAATACTCCTTCTTCCCTTGATTGCAGCAGCTAATTCCATTGTAACCTCCCTTAATGACACTTAGTGAGTCCCAAATTTCAGAAGCGTAGTGCACTGAAATTTGTTAGACGAACTATCCCAGGAGCGGAGCGACGTGGGACATACCCCTGTCATTCCTGCAATCTTTTAAACCTGATTTCACACTTGCTATATCCTTTAGCAATGGTCTCACCCAGTACCAACTCACAGCCAAAGGACTTGGCAATGCCCCTATCTCCCTGCATCGCTATATCACAAAGCTTTGCTATCTGTTCATCCGCAACCCCATGTGATTGCCATGCTGCCACCAGCGGACAATAGTGAAAGTCTATATCCAACTGATCATCCGTACATGCCAGTATCTTCATTTCAAACACCATTCTGGCGGGCAAAGTAAAAAGTATCTTCTTCAGCCCTTTAAGACTTCTCGTACCATCTTTGGCAATGAGTTGATCACCCTGAAAGCACCCGCATCTCATAACCGCTGATTTCGCAAAATCTTCCGTACTTATCCCTCGCTTCCGGGCCTCATCAAGTAAGAGATATAGCCAGGCGGCTCTATGCTCCAGCAGCCCCCTTACTGCTTTAATAATCTTATTGTTGTGTTTCGGATAGTTTTTAATGTTTGACATTCATATGCTTCCAATTAATACATCAATATGAAATAATTTCTTCCAATATTTTGCTGTCCGCTCCAAAGTAAACATTTTTGCCGATTTTCACAACCGGACGACGGATAAGACGAGGCTCTTTGAGCATCAGATTAATCAAATCATTATCTTTGAGTTTTGCCTGATCCAACTCCAGCGCCTTGAAACTGGGAGATTTGAAACTGAACATGTCAGACGCAGGTTTCCCCTGCAACAGCGCTTTTATTTCCTCGCGTGTAAACGGCTCTTTGAAAAAATCCCTGTCGTTGAATTCCACCTTCTTTTGCAAAAGAAACTCTTTTGCTTTCCGGCAGGTGGTTCACTTACTCCAGCAGAAAAAATCAACTTTCATTATCGTTCCTCTCTTCACATTTTACTAAATCACTCTTTATATTCGCCGATTTTCCAGACACCTTTTTCCCGGAAAGCGGGTATTGTCTGCCTGCGAGCCGCATTCAACAAAGCATTGACAGATTTCTTATTTGCCTTCGCATAATCCGCAAGCGTGTTTACCTTATGACCCTGCAGATAGGCAATTCTTTTATGCAGAGATTCCATCAACGACAAAGTGATTATCTTATCCATTGTCTTCGTTTTTTTTGAATCTTTATATTCGCCGAAAGCCTTATAGTAAGTCTGCTTCTCCTTGTCGCGAATGATTATATTGGGAAATCCAAAACGTCCGAGTTGATAATTAATTATAACTCGCCCTATTCTGCCATTCCCGTCGATAAATGGATGAATTGTTTCAAAATCCAGATGAAATCTAGTTATCCTATCAGTGAAATAGGATGTATGATAGGCGAAATATTCTGAAATAATACCCTCTATCATTCTTTCCACATGTTCCGGTGCTGGCGCTATGTGCGTACCCACGCGCACGTATTCTCCTTTCTTGCGGAAACGTCCGGCAATAACATCATTGATATTACCCATGAGCATTTTATGCAGAAGAAGAATTAATTCTATGGAAAAATCCGGCTCGACAGATTTGTTTCTGATATATTCCAACACGCGCGCCAGATTTTTTGCTTCGAATACTTCCCTCACTGATACATTACGGGAAATTTCCATTTCCATTAAGATGCGTTCAGTTTCTTTAAGAGTAAGTGTGGAATTCTCGATGGCATTGGAGTTGAAAACACTTTCTGAAAGTTCTGCTTCATCAATCATTTTAAGCAAAGATGACTTGCCTTTACTCAATTGATCGTATTTAATCTTTAGGACCTTGATAACATTTTTTGTCGAATTATTGGTTGCCATAGTAGGCTCCCTAGCATATTAACGCTTTTTTGTCAATTTTTCGTTAATTTAATAATAAAATGAACACGATTAACGGTTTTTTAGTGACACGCGCTTGTCATCCCGGACATATCATAGGTGGCGTAGCAATCTCTTTCACTAACATTGGCGCAGGTGATAATCCAAGAAAATCCAACAAACTCATCGCGGATTATTTCTGGCCGCCTTGCTCCGTGGTCTTATCACTATCAGGTTTGACAAAGAGATAATAAAGCCGGCCTTCGCGGTATGTTTTACCGGCCAATTCACCGGCAGCATCTCCGACACCCATATAAACATCACAACGGCCTGCAGCCCGGATAGCGCCTCCCGTATCCTGATCCAAAGCAAACCCGACAGGCTTGTCCAGATCAACGGCGGCAAAGGCAAACATCGCCCTGGGATAAATGGATTTATCCGTTGCAATCGTTCTAAATGGAGTTACTAACTCATTGAGTGAACCTCTCGGTTCGCCTGTTTCAAACCTGAAGAAAACAAATCGAGGATTTTCTTTAACATACATATCGATTTCATCAGGATGAGCCTTAAAATAATCAATCAAGACTTTCATGTTGATATTTTGCGCGGCCATCTTCCCATCGGCTATTATTTTTTTCCTGATACTCTCGTATTCCCAGCCGTTGTGAGCGTCATAGGCGACACCTTCGATTTTACCATCCGGCATTTTTATTTTGGCTGAACCCTGCACATGCACAATATAAGCCTCAAACGGGTCGCCAAGCCAGACAAGTTCATTGCCCGCAAACATATTGGATTTTTGTATATCCGCTCTACTCGGGTATTTCCGGATATTCCCATCAGGTTCCTTCTGTCCCAGAATGTTTCCATTATCATCTTTTACCAGATCGGCGGGCGTCTTATATAAAGGATACTTGAAACGATCCGTGCGTACAGGAGAACCGTCAAAAATCGGCGTATAATATCCCGTATACAATACTGTTCCATGGTCATCACAGCCGACTGAAATATACGTATCGAATTTTTCCCGCAAAATTTTGTTCATTTCCTGCGGAGGCAATTTCAGAGAAACAAGTTTATCCAATTCTTGAAAACTCTTTACCGCATCCTCATGAGTAATGTCGCCATATGGATAGAACTTCTCGCTGGATGGTTTTGCCATATACCTTAAACTGCGGGCGATTGCATCCTTCAAGCCATCAATATTAGCGCAAGCCTTAGTGTAGTCGGGAATCTGTTTGGGATCGGTAATCTTTCGCAGCGCCAGTTCGCCCGGTGGCAATTGACGAGAATAATCTTTTTTGGGTGTCTCTATCGGGATGGACGTAACAACTGTAGTAAGACGTCCCTGGCAACCCGCCAAAATTAAAAAAGCAATGACCAATAACAATTCGGCAAAAATAATTCTGATTTTCATGATACTAACATTAGACAAAAGAGTTACATATGTCAAGCGATGCAAAGCGACACCCTTTTAACTTTTCTCCGTTCTCATCTATTTTCTTCAATACAGGATCATCCGCCAGGAATATATTTGTAGTTTCTGTCTCATCATCAAAGACCAATACAGCGGAGCCATCTTTCAGTTTGTTTTTTATCTGCTTGAATTTTGTCTCCAGCGAAGCTTCAAACGCGCCGTAATCAGTGCCACTTCTGGTGATGAATTCCTCAATCACCCCTTTTAAAGCCTTGGCGCTGAGTTTATTTACCGGAATTATGTTGATCATTGCGTCACTTCCATCCGCTTGAAAGCACGGCAAGACATTTAGTTTCTATAACTTTAGTTTTTTCCCGACGGAAGCAAGATATATTGTAAATTCATTCTGTCCGTCAACTCTGAGCAGTTTGTCTATTTCTTCCTGATCGTAGGCTGCCATGGCACATGTACCGGCATCAATCGCTTCACAGGCGAGATAAAGATTCTGACAGACATGACCGGCGTCAATGGCAATGACCTTGTGCGCGGCGATATCATAGCGCCATTCCATTCTGTAGGGAATTGCCGTCCAAATAAATGTAACGGCCGCTGCCTTCGGGTAGCTTTGACCCAAAACAGCATGACATATTTTTTTATCCAGATTATCCTCGGTAAACTCGTACAATAATTTATGTTCAAGCGGCAGATAGCGATAGATTGCTTGATCCAGACCCCGGACATTCAAAACGCATAGATATGTTTCCAATGCATGACGGCATCCTGCAGAAGGAACCGTTCGTAAAGCATGGCCGTTATCAAGCTTCTGTTTTATTCCCTGGGTAGCCCACAGGAGAAAAGACAATTCCTCGATGGATAACGGCTGAGCACTGTAGGATCGCCTGCTTTCACGATTATGGATGGCTGTTTTAAGAGTGATTTTACCAATATTACCGAACTGGTCACATGGAACAAGATCGATGAGTTTTGCATCTTTCGCGTAATGTTTTTCAATGGGTGGAGGATCAATACCCCTGTTCTGATCCGTTGCGGAAAAGTCTATGACCTTGCGGATGCTGTCCTTAAGAAATAACCTGTAGGCCTTAATAAGTTCTTTGTCCATTATGTATTTAATCTAGCACATAATGAGAAATATGAAAAACAAGACATTCAGGATACTTTATCTTCTTCCATATCTTGTAATGCGATAGTTTCCTGTACGGCTTCTTCCTGATTTTCTTTTCCTTTTCTCATTTCCCGAAGCAGTTCATTGGATTGATGTAATATGCGCGTAGCATCAGCCTCCAGCTTTCTCATCTTCTTTTCCAGAGCGTCATCTGCCAGTTCCGATTCCAGTATTACATCATCAATTTCTTCGTTCATAGTTTCATGATCTACCTTTTTTCCAGTCATACCGGCAGCGAAGCCCAGCAAATGCCTGGGTAGGCCGGTATCCGGAGTATCTATTGTCAATTAGAACCTTCCCCTTATTTCCTTTCCTTACTCTCACTTTATTTTCCTAAAATATACTCATAAGACATGCGAAAGGCAGAAATTAGCTTTTGAAGTTTTAATTTATCATCAATTCTTACGGTAGCTTGTTTCCATCTTTCATCATATTCGGATTCATAAGGAATAACCCTTTGCATCTTTAAAAATTCTTTTTTAGGTATCTTTAGAAATACCTCTAGCGATTTGCTACCTACCCAATGAATCCCAAATACATTAGGGAATCCGTGTTTGAATCCAGCATAGTGTTTATTGTATTTTTTCTCTAACTTCCAACCAGACTTTTTAATTATTCTCTCTAATTCATCCGTTAAACTAAAGAAAAGTTTAACGCTATTTTTATTCCGGTGTTTTTCATAAAAAGCGCGATCATATTCCTCCAATCCTTTTGTAACTTTCTTTGAAGTCGCATGATCCTCTTCAAGTTTGTTTAGCAAAACGAATTCCTCTTTTTTCAAAGCAAATCGTTTCACCTCAATCAAATCCACTTTATAATTTAGTTTTTTAACGTATCGGGCAACAGAAAGTTGAATTTTAGGTGCAATTACCACGATTCTAATTTCAAGTTTATCCCAATCGGGATCGATATCTTCAGGTTTATCTTCTACCTCATACCACAAAGCCTTAATAGAATCGGGATTTGTCTCTGCCCACAACGCATATCTCAATATCTGAGGTAAAATATCCTCATTGACTTCAATATTTTTATTTTCAATTATTACAACATTGTTATCTCTATCAACGCCTATCAAATCAGGAATATCTCTACTGGCTCTCACCTGTCGTTTGAATACAAAAATATCTTCGAGTAACTCGGCTTGCTTTCCAAAAACATATTTTTCTAGTTCCTCTTCAGTTCGGAAGGGTACCTCTTCAATCGAAACCATCTTTTCATTTTTTTTCCAGAAAAAATTTTGCATGATTTCACCTCTGTTTTGTATTTGATTATTTTTCTAATGCTGTCCGGGAAATATTTTCCAGATGTTGGCTGACAAGTTGACCTTTGTTTTTCCTCATGGTTATTACCTCTTAAAGTTATTTGAACAATGTGTTGATTGTATCTTTTCCATTTTTATTACTGATCAACGATTTTTATTTCTTCTTCCGTCAGCTCGTAGAGTTCATAAACCAGTTTATCAATCTGCTTGTCCGTCGCGTCAAGCTGGCGCTGAAGCAGTGTTTGTTCATGGCCAGTCTTGGCATCGGCCAGTTGTTTGTTAAGCGAGAGCATTTGCTCGACGAACAATACTATTTGTTTATATAAGTCGGCATCATTTAAGTTAATTGGAATTTTTTCAAGGAAAGACTGATTCAAATCATCCGAAAGATAATTTATGCACCAGTAATTGATCAGCTTAGAAGAAAGTAAACCGGATAGATATTTCAGATCACTCTTATTGTCGTTTGGGGAGATTATTATTTGTAATGTTTTCATTCCTGCGGAATTTGTTCTTTCGTCAAATACACACACAAGCCTTTGTTTCCAGCGCATCTTTTGTATTCTGGTAATCCATATTTTAGGATGTCTATATAAGCGAGATACTTTCGTGGAAGTAAGAGATTTATCGGTTACAGTTATTCCCTTACCGATAGCATATCGCTTCACGTCGTTTGGTATGATTATTTTGAAATTTCCATCTTCATCGTTTATTAATGCAAACTTACTACCCTCTTCACCCCGTGATACCAAATACATTTTTGAAAGTGAACCAAGACGCGAATGACATTCAATTTTGTCGATCAATGCTTGATCTTTCTCGGAAGCAAGGTAGGCAACAATTAATCCTTTCTTCGCCAACCATGTTGATTGTGAAGTTACTGATTCTTTGTCCCATTCTTTTCTTCCGAATTTATCTAATCTCTCTTCAGCAGAAACAATAAATCTACTAAGTTTTTTATGTACGATTAAGCTTGAAGTATTAGGTTTAGATTGTTCAATTAAACTTACTAAACACCATGTATCACGAACTTTAGAGAAAACTGGACCAGTTTCAATCAATTCTGCAAAGGAATAATTCTTCAATAAATATTCTCTCGCTGATATGTGGTCATCTTTTCTTAGAAATGTGTCTGGGGTTATATAACTTAAGAGGCCTTTGCTTCTTAATTGTTTTAAAGCAGTCTCCATAAATATTAGATATGAATCAATTGTTTTGCCTTGCGCAACTTTATACATATTTTGAATATACTTTTGTTCATGCATATATAATGTTGCTCCCCATGGTGGATTGCCGATTACCGCGTCAAAGCCGCCTGCCTTGAAAATTTCTGGAAACTCATCCTGCCAATCGAACACATTTACCCGCTGTGCTTCTTCGGTATCCAGCATGGTCATTTGTTTTCCGTCGTAGAAATCCGGGCCTATGAGCGAATTGCCACATTTAATGTTGCCGCCCAGATTCGGCAACGCACGCTCGTGGAAAAGTTTGAATTGATAATTGAGTGTTTCACCTGTTTCGTCTTCCAGCACCTTGAGCAGCAGCGAGAGCTTGGTTACTTCCACGGCCTGCATGTCAATATCCACGCCGTAAATGTTGTTCAGCAGTATCCGTTTGCGCTCGGCGGTGGTCAGATGCCACGCGCCGCCTTGTCCCTGATAGAGAATGGGCTTTTTGGCTTTGGCGTGTTTTTCGGGATTGTTTTCGCTGTACCACTTTAAATGCCAGTCGAGCAGGCACTGATAAGCTCCCAGCAGAAATGAGCCGGAGCCACAGGCGGGATCGAGGATGCGCAGTTTCTCCGCAATTTTAGGATTTTTACCTTCCAATAATTTTCCTACGGTATTTTTAACGATGTAATCAACAATGTAAGTCGGCGTGTAAAAAACGCCGCCCGCTTTTTTAACTTCCGGCTTGTCTTCCACCACGGCGCGGTGATCGCTGGTGAGCCGGATGACCTTGCCCAGAAATTGTTCATAGACCTGCCCCAGAATATCCGCGGGTAAAACAGAAAACTCGTAAGGCGAATCGGGATAATAAAGGCACTGGAGAATTTCCTTGAGCGGTTTGTCGTCAACGGTGAGCTTCGTCGTAAGATTGTCGGGCGGTTCCACTTCGTCTTTTTCATGACGGAAGTGAAACAGGCCGGAGTTGTAGCGGTCGTCGGCCTTGTAGAATAGTTCCTGCAGGCGGCCATAAGTGTTGCTGCCGTTGCAAAGTGAGCGCAGAGAGCCGTAGTCTTCAATACCGCGGTCTTCGGCAATACGCAGAAAGATGATCCTGTCGATGATACGTTGAACAGAATCGTTGAGTTCGCGCACGCTCAGCATGTTGCGCAAGGCGATGTTGCGGGCGAGCGCGTCGCGCCAGCTTTCGATTTCCATCAAAAAGGCGCTGTCCACTTCTGATGTGCCCCGCTTGGCCTTGCTGGATTCGGCATACTTGTCGAACGAGCCTTTGAGAATTGCATCCTTGGAAAAGACGGCGGCGATTTCGTCCCATTTATCGGTATACTGACGATAGGTATAATAAATGATGCGGGCTTTGTCGGCCTTGTCTTTTTGATCCGGCCTGATGCGGCAGTCATAGACGGCGAATTCTTCAAAGTCGGTAATGATAGAAAGCGGCAGCTTCGCCGACCAGGCGTAACGTCTGACTTGAAAAGCGGCGGCGGGTTCGTCTTTGAGATTCACGGAAGGCTTCTTGGCCTCGACAAAAAACTTGCGCTGTCCGCCAATGCGGAAGGAATAATCCGGCGCCTTGGTGACGCCACTGACTTTGACCGCGTCTTCGTGAATGACGTCCTTATAAGTTTCGGCGTTGCCTGCCGTATTATTGACATCCCAGCCCAGCGCTTCAAAGAAAGGATCAATAAATTCATGGCGGACTTGTGTTTCATTATATTTTCCTGATGTGTATGCTTCAATATTGCGCTCGAATCTTTCAACAAGTTCAAGAATTATTTGAGGTGCGGGCATGACTGTTCCTTGCTTTATATAGAAATTTTTTAATTGGCAATCATCTTACAACTTCTTGAATATATTGCAAGAATAAATCTTGCATTAAATCCCACGTCACTTCGTTCCTGGGATAGCTCAACTTACGTTTCAAATTTCGCGACGCTCGTTTTCAACGAGTTTCGCTACATTGCAAGAATAAAATGAAAAAAAGGTTAAGGGTTCAGGGTTAAGGGTTCAGGGTAAAAGGTAAAAGATCAGGGGACAAGACTGAAGAGTTAATAAGACAGTTTTAAGTTTTAAGTAATTAAAAGGATGCATGCCGTTTTAATTTCTTTCAATATTTGATGAATTCTTTTAAAATAGCATTGTTATCGCTTCTATCAATGAGCGTAATAATTCGTTTAAAGGAGGCATAAATGGCTGTTAAAGAATGTGCAATCTGCGGATATAAATCGGACATATCTTTTGAAGATAATATGTGTCCTTCCTGCGGTCAGACGTTCTGGAAATGCAGGGAGTGCGGCTACATCCTGAAAGCGCAGACATTCCCTGAACAATGTCCGTCATGCTTCAGAAAATGCGAATTTAAAAATGTCACCTGCTACACGCCGGAATGTGGCG
>Ga0209777_10000806_pt1 | contig 48502 bp, 64 predicted proteins | sample FrelakmetHBP12HB_FD_187147 | JGI IMG/M metagenome (GOLD analysis project Ga0209777, IMG submission 187147) | Freshwater lake sediment microbial communities from the University of Notre Dame, USA, for methane emissions studies -HBP12 HB (SPAdes)... | ecosystem: Environmental > Aquatic >... | reverse complement strand
GAAAACATCGCTCAATGCCGCGACACCCGCAAGCGTTCAAAATATCTCGGCGCAAACCGGAGACGCTTATGCGATTGTCAATAATGCGACTTATGGGAATGCCGCAATCAAGACAAATACGGACACTATCAAAGCGAAAACGGACAATCTGCCCTCCTCTCCAGCGGCGGTCGGAAGTGCGATGACGCTGGCGGCGAACGCGGTTGACGCTTCGCAGTTTACACAAGCGGCGGCGGACAAGGTTTGGACTTCGACATTGAACGGTCGAACCTTGACAAGCGGAGGAAGCGGGACGATGGACGCGAACCTTATCTCTATCGACGGTAAAGCGACAAACGGGTACAACGCGACTCTGAAACTAAAACAGCTTGACATTGAAAACAGCAACGGCTCTGCGATAGTGGCGCATGCTACTTCTGGTGACGGGTACGGCATTGAGGTTAATGGGTCAGGTGTATGCGCTGGCATATATGCTAAAGGAGGAGCGAACGGCGCTGGAATTTATGCTTCTGGCGGTAATGCCTCCGGTCACGGAATCTGGGCGGAAGGCGTAGTAAACGGTGACGGAATTTATGCTGTCGGCGGAAATACTTCCGGTCACGGAATTCGAGCAGATGGAAAAGGCACCGGCTCCGGTATGTATTTACTAAAGGGAGCGAGCGGACATGACTTGACTTTCGCAACACCGGATTGCACAATGTTAAACGAACTGGTTGAAGATGACGGTCAAATATTAATTGATCTTGCATGTATTACCGACCAACTATCCGATATTTACGCTAAATGCCCCGATAATTACATAATGGGCTCCGGCGTAACGACAAATAAGGACGACGAAATCGACGCGATCAAAGCGAAAACGGATCAGCTTGCCTTTACAGGCGGCTATGTGCAAGGTCAAGTTAAGGGCATGGATACGGATGTTATAAGCGCGGCGGCAGTGAGCGCGGCGGCAGTCACGAAGATTCAAACCGGGCTTGCTTTAAGCGGAGACATGACGACTATCAACGGTAAACTTGATACGATATACACAACCGAAGGCATGATCTTGAACGACGTTGCCGCTGTCAGTATCAATGTGACCGATATTGTTTCCGTGCTTCCGTCAACGGGTCGTATCTCTAATCTTGCATTGACGGATGAAATTGACGGCGGTATTACTTTCGGAAATGTTTTGACCAGCGTTCTTTCAATGACAAGCGGAAGATTCAAAAAAGACTATCCGACAAGCGGCCAAGTTACTTTTTACAAGCGCGATAACTCAACAACCGCATTTGTGATGTCCGTCACTGATACGGAGCGCACAAGGATATAGCACATGACAACAAATCCGAATGTCAAGGACGTAACGCTTTACGGTGACAATATAGAACCGCCGCGAAGAAGCGTTTTATCATCCGCGCTTGTGTCAACCTTCGGGTGGCTTGACTGGTCACCCGGCCCCGGCGGATATATTACCGATTATGTCGTTCGAACGCTTGCGCTTCTCATTGAGCAATTTCGCGTTGACAGGCCGAACATTAATAAGCTGATTACTTGCGTTACTAATTTTTGTCAAGAGATAGAGGATGTTTTATACGATCTAATACGCTTTCGTTGTATCGGCCTTGCAACAGGAGAACAGCTTGACAAGATAGGTGAAATGGTCGGCATATCGCGCACAAACTCGAACGACGATAGTTACCGAAGCGATATTTACTTTCAGATATATTTGAATCGGTCAAGCGGAGAACCGGAGACATTGCTTTCCTCTCTCCAGCGAATCACCGGCGGAAAAATTGACTATTGCGAACCGGGTATTGCGTGCATTCTCTTGACAATCAATCAAGCGATTTATCCTATCCCGTCAAATATCTATACAAAAACGAAAGCGTTGACCGCTGGAGGAGTTGCGCTTCACGTTCAATACAACAACGCGACTGATCAGTTTGTTTTCGGCGGAGACGTAGATTCGAGCGGGATGCCGCTTAACGATCCGTATTTTTCCGGACTGGGTTTTTCGGAAATAGTTTCCGGACTCGATAATCCGGAAGGCGGCGGTTCATTCACGGAATTAATTGCTTAACAAAGGAGATTTACAATGACAAAGCCGACAGAAGGTTATCCTGATTTCGCAATGAGCGATGTATCGAACCCGAATCCGAACGTCGTGGAACCGGACATCAGCAGAAAGCTATATGGCTGGAACTACAATGAAAAACCGCCGCGTCAGTATTTCAACTGGCTGGCGCGTGTCACAAGTAAATGGATAAAATATTTTGATGATGAGGTTAGTATTGCGAACGACACAACGGTTCCCGATCTGTTCTGGTATTCAGCAACAAACTCTCCGGCAACATGGTCAATGCGCTACTTCACAAGAGGAAATGGAAAAATTGTTACGATGCGATTACCCGAAGTAACAATATCCGCAAATCCCGACGATGACTATCTTCAACTCGGTTCCATTTATCAATTACCGACAGAAATACGTCCGGGGCATGGTTCTCCCATCGGTCAAGTTCTTGCAGTTGTTGATTCCAAACTTGTCAACTGCTATGCAAGTGTAAAAAATAATGTACTTGTATTACAAAGGCAAGACGGCGTGTCTCCAGGATTCGGTACAAACAAAGTCAGCAAAGTATATGGAGCGGTATTGACATACGAGATAATGTAAATATCTATGAGCAAACAACTGATAATAGAATCTCTTTCAACGCCCGATCAACCTGGGTATCTTGACAAGTTGCTCATACTTGACAATGATAATCCTGGCTTCCATTGTCAATGTTCGGCGTGCCCGAATCCATATCAACCGCAAACTAAACAAAAATGGCAGGACGTTTACGGATGGATAGCTTGCAATACAAAAGATACGGCGTATACCTGGGAATGTAAGATAACGCCGAAACACGGTAAATGCCTTGTGCTTAACGATGGAGGACACGTACCGACGCGCTTCCTTGACAAAAGAAATAACGCTATGTATGCGAAAGATGTCTTGATACACCGTGGCGATAGTGATATATGGCGCGGTTCTATGGCGTGTATCACTTTACCGCCGATAATATGGCTTACGTTTATCCAGAGATTTACACTTAACGAAAAAGGATTGCTTTTCATAAGCGATTATTCCGGGAATGTAATTCCGCCAGCAATCGTTTAATATTCGATATACAACACTTAACAAGGAGTAATTATGGCAAGTGCAAGAGCAGAAGATGTCAAGAGAGTAATTCCTTCCAGCGGTTCTCCGTACATTGACGCAAAGGCGGTTATAAAGCACGTACTACCGCCGGTTGACGATCACGATGTCGCGACAAAATTGTTCGTCAATAACGCTGGAGCGAACGCCGTACAGAACGTCAACGGTATTGTTGACGTTGACGGATCAAAAATAACGAACGTCGGCATGCCGTTTTTGACCGATAATAGTTCCGCGATCAACGGCGGATATCTGGCGGACAAGTTCGCGACCGAACTTGACAACAACGACGCGCTCCGTGTTGTCAGCGGAGAAGTTGATGCGCAGAGCGCAAGGATCAAAAACCTTGCAGATGCTTTCTTGACAAATCAGAGCGACGCGGTAAACGTGTTGACCGCGGCAAGTATGATCTCCTCCGCGACTTCCGAAATGGTGACAAATAACGGTTCCGCGATTGATGCAGAATCTTCACGAATGATAAATCTCGCGGATGCGCTTATGACAAGCCAGAAGGATGCCGTGAACGTCAAGACAATGACCGAACAATTCCCGTCACTGCTTGACAGTAACGATGTGTTGCGTATCGTCTCCAGCGAAGTGGACGCAAGTTCTGCGCGGATAAAAAATCTTGCGGACGCCACCTTGTCAAATCAGAAAGACGCGGTAAACGTCGGCACCGTCAAGCAGATTTTTGCCGACAGCGCGCTTGAGGTCGATCTTGTCACGCTTTCAGAGTTGACGGATTCGGAACTTGCGATTTCATCCGTCAACGCTCGTATCGTTGCGCTGGGAACGTATATCAATCGCCTTGAGCGTGCAATTGCGGCGCAAGACATTATCGACTTGCCCGCGTAATAAACGACAACCAGGATATTTCTATACACTTTAACAAAGGAGTATTTATGTTTCTTGCTCGGTTTCTTGTTCTCGTTCTTGTTCTCGTTCTTGTTCTCGTTGTATGTGCTTTCGCCGCGCTTGACAGCGCCGCGGTTGTAAACGGAGTAAGTACCGCCGGTCAAATCGCGCAAGCAATCGCGCAAGCGCAAGGCAGTACATCGGCGTCAAATCTGATTTCCGTGATTGTCACGGTGGCATGTTCCGTTCTGTCATTTATTTTCGGGCATTCTCACGGAAAGTCCTCAAAATAAATATTTATTAAAAGTAAACAACAAGAACAACTGATTAAAAAGGACGTTTTTATATTAAAACGTCCTTTTTTGTTAAGTGTAATAAATTGTTATAAATAAGCATTACTCTATAAGGGTTATAGCCATCTTTTATGTTCTTTTCTTATATCCTTCTTTCTTTTTTTCTTTTTTAGGTCTACATAGTATTATAGAATAATGCAATATTATAGCAGTATTATAGCAATCATAGAACATTTATGTATCAACATGCTATTTTTGATACATCCTTGTATCGCTATAAGTCATTGATATTTAATGAGTTATATACACTCAAGGTAAATATTACATTTATGTATTATTCTTCCTTGAACAAGAAGCAATATACTGCGAAATCTACTTAAAAACGCGCTTCCTTGCGGGCACGCTGTTTGCTTTATATATTAAATGAAAGAAAACAATAATCGAAATAGAAAGAAAGCAGGCATTATGGAAACGCTTTCACGACAAGAAGTTCTGAACAAGCTGAATAAACTTCGCGCCTTTATAGAGCGTGATTGTGGAAATGAATCTATAAACGCGCAAGCAATCGCCGACCGCTTAATCCAGAAATATAATATCTCTCCAGCGGAATTCAGTTACGTCCATTTTTCTGTTAAGCAAAAGATGGATGCCGAAAATGCCGAAATAGAAAAACGCTGGAGAGAACAGCGCGCGCAACAGGCGCAACGAGATCGCGCGATAAAGCGCGATTATGATATTACGGTTTCGCATGTAGATTCCAAAAAAATCACAATCGCGCTCTTGGAAAAAATGGCTTTGCGGTATACCATAAAAGGATGGAAAATAAAAGTATATTGCACGATTGAGCAATATTCCGAATTATCGCGCCGTCTCGAAGTATTGAAATCATACTGGAAGCAAGCGATACAGAAAATAAACGAGGAGATGATCAACCGTATTTCTGAAATATAAGGAGACAATATGTATATCGTCAAAAAATATTCAATGTCTTATGTCAGAGAACCGGATCACGTTGTGACACGCGCAAAGAGAGTGATAGCGCACCGTAAGGATGTAGTAGACTTCTGCAAGCAGTATCTTGACGATGTGCCGATTGAAAAGTTTGTTACGATCGCGCTTGATAACAGGAATAGAGTGATAGGATTTACAGAAGCGGAAGGAGCGGAAGCGGAATGTCCCGTACATCCTTCTAATGTTTTCCGCTTTCTCTTGTCAACCGGCGCACGTTCTTTTATCGTTACGCACAACCACCCCGCAGGCGGTGAGATAGCGAGCGAAGCGGACTGGACGATCACGAAAAGATTGAAAGCCATAGGCGAATTATTAAATATTCCGCTCAATGATCATCTTATTATTGGTGATAGCGTTGTATCCTTGCGCGAATCTTCGCGATGGGAGATTCCATCTATTGTAAATAAATTGTAAAAAATATTTCTTCGTAACACATTGAAAATTAAAGAAAAGCAGAGACGAGAAAAAAAAATTAAAAAAATATCTTGACAACGATTTAATTTTTATAGTAAATTTATAAACGAACAGAAAGCGAGGCGTAAAATGATAATCAACAGAGAAACAGATTTAGCAATCGTCAAGAAGCAAATCGGCAAGCGTGCAACATTCAGAACGCTATCCGGCGAGATTCGCGGGATCTTCATAGGTTTTTGGAATCCTGAATTTACAGGCAATAATTCGCAAACCACACCGTGCAAGTATTCTAAAGTTTCAACCTTTAATCTTCTTCTGGAGAGAGGCGGAAGAATCGCAGTAGATAGCTTTTTGGTTGTAAAGTAGAGAGATAACTACAAACAATTAAAATGAAAGGAACGCATTATGAGCGAACAAAAGAATCTTTTTAATTATCAGAAGCTGGCGCTTGACAACGGGCTTGCGTGGAACGTAGAAAAAAGACCGCTATTCGACGATCGCGGAAATACTCTTCCAGTGTTCGGCACATTTCGAAGCGATAATAACCGCTATCTTGGCACCGTTACCGAACAATACAACGAAGTACAAAATATTGAACTCCTGAAAATGCCCGAACTCTTGCAGGCGTCCGGCGTGAAGGTTGAATTTAAGCGCGCTGGAGAGATGAACGGCGGAGAGCGTGTTTTCGCGGAGTATAATCTTCCTTTTTCGGTTGACGTTCGCAAAGTTGGTGACATAGTGCAAGCGTCAATCGTCTCCAGTACACGGCATGACGGGAAAGGCGCGGTTATTAATCATGTCAATCTAAATCGCCTTATATGTACGAACGGCATGACCATGAAAACCGGGTACGCTTTGCAGTACGCAAGGCATAATACCGGCGTCGAACATAAGATCGACGAAATGAAAAATACGCTCGTGAAAGCGGCAGATGATGTCAAATCGTTCGGCGAACTGGCCAACAGTCTCGCAAGTATCAATCTGTCAACCGAGGATATACGTGCAATCGTTGAAAAAATGTTTCATGTAAACGATACTAATAATATTTATATCAATCCTCATGCGCAAAACAGAGCGCGTGAAATTTTGGCAATCTTCGAAGCGAACGACAACGATCAGTTCAAAAAGCAGAGGGGAACGGCATGGAACCTTCTCAATGCGGTAACTAAATACGCGGATCATCGTATCAATTATCGTTCGTCAAATAACGAAACAGCGGAACAAGCGCGGGCGCGTGGTTCTCTTTTCGGCGCTGGTCATGCGCTCAAGTGGCACGCTTTGACTGTTATTGCAGGCGTTGCCGGTAAAAATCACGGGCTTGTAATCCCGGAGCAATTCAAAAGCGAATTGACCGAAGAGAAAGCGGCGGTATAATGAAGACGCTTTCTCCAGAGACGAAGCGAGCGCGACAAGATCACGATATTTTTCTTATCATGCTTCACGCCGCGATAACATGGCCGACAAAATGGGACGCAAGCGCGATACTCGGCGAATACTTCGCGCTTGCCTTTCCAGATCAAGAAATCAGAGAGGAGGATTTTAATGAGGAGTTAGTTGATCGAATTCGAAGGCAGTTGTTGATAAACGCGGGATTCCATAATCCTATTTTGGAAAATACCCGACGAACGGATCAAATAAAATCGGCAATCGTTTTTTAACCTTAACTTTTAACCTTAAATGAAAGGGGTTCACTTATGGCAGTAAAGATCAACAAGCAGAAGACGGCGGACGCCGCGAAAGAGAAAAAAAGCGCGGCGAAGGAATCGGCACCAGTCAACGAAAGCGCGAACGCGAAACCGGCGGCGAACGGTACGAAGTTCGAAAAAGGAAAAAAGGTTGACAGTACGCCGAAAGAGAACAAAAAAGAAAAGCGTTCCTTGCGCTTTACAGAGCGTATAGAGTTCGCGGCGAATCTCTGTTTCAAGCAGAACCTGCTTGACGAGGATATCAAAAAGATGGTTGCCGAAAAGTTCCCGAACTATCCTGTCGTATTCGATCAGAAGGAAATCGGACGGACGCGCTGGATGTTGAAACACGATATGTTAAAAAACGTACACGCTGACGGAAGACAATTCGACCGGGTTTTCTTGATAGACGGGAAAATTGTTGCTCGTGCCGATAAACCGAAAACCGCGCACGCGATACGCAAGGCGAAATATAACGCGGAATCTGATCCGCTTAATATAATCGCAGGCGTAAATGTCCATGACGAAAAAAAGCCCGTCAAGAAGGAGAAAGCAAAAAACGAAAAAACGAACGAAGCGGCAACAGCGTAGACACGATACCCGTGACGTTCTGCGGACGCGCTTGGCATAAGCCGGGCGCGTCTTAATACCCGAATACGTCTTAATAGAAAGATGCTGTATGGATAGCCATAGGCGCGTTCTGCGCAAGTATCAGCGAAGCGTTTTGTATGAGACGTTGACCCGTCCGTATAATGCTTTATTTCTTGATATGCGATTAGGAAAAACACTTATCGCGATACGCTCAATAGTTGCGCGTCTTCCGAAAGTTGAAAGCGTATTGATAATCGCGCCGTATTCCGCTTTCCCGGCATGGCATGACGAGCTGATCCGCGAGCGATTCACTGAAAAGGAAATAATTTTCTTGACAGGCGAAGGTAAAAAACGCAAGGCATTATTTACAAGTGCAATAAACGACAATAAGATAAAATGGTTTATCCTCAATGTCGAGGGATGGCGCGCCTTGCCTGAAATCGCCGATGTCAACTGGCAGGCGATGGTATTCGATGAATCCTATGCGTTACAATCTCCGCCGCATATTTCTAAAAAAACGAAAACAGCTTGCACGTCAAAATTTTTCACGCTTAACTTCCGCAACGTGCCGTATAAATACATTTTGACAGGAACACCCGCTCCAGAGAGCGAACTCAATTACTTCATGCAATTACTTTTCCTTGATAAAAGTATTTTGCTGGAAGATAATTATTGGAAGTTTCGCATGCGACATTTTATACAATACGCGCCGCATGAATACGCCATAAGCGAACGCGGAAAAAAGTTCCTTACTTCTCGGCTGTCAACGTGCGCCATTTTCCTTTCACGTAAAGATGTGTCGCTGGGAGGAGAGAAGATATACGAGACGCGCAGTATTGCACTTGACAAGGAGACTCGCAAGATATACGACGATATTTGGGATCGCTTCGTCGTCAAAATCGGCGAAGAAATCCGCGATGTGACTGATATAGGCGGCGTGCGCTTCTCATGGGCGCGGCGTTTGCTGGGCGGATATGTGACCAGATTGACTCAAGAAAAAGAAGGTTTGCTTACTCCAGAGATTTACGAAAGCTATGAGTATATATTCGATGGTAAATTGATTGAGTTAAATAACTTGCTGAATGGAGAATTGAAAAATCAGCAAGTAGTAATCTGGGCGGACTTCACGAAGGAGATTGATTTACTTAATCAATACATGAGCAAGTCAAAAAGAAAATCCTATCATATTGACGGTCGCGTGGGGCCGTGGCAACGCGATGAAGTTGAAAAAGAGTTTCGCGCCGGTAACATTCAGTATTTAATTTGTCAACCGCAAGCGTCTCAATATTCAAGAGACTTCTCCAGCGCGGACGTTGAAATATTTTATTCGTCTCCACTTGCGTTAAAAACGCGCTTGCAGGCGGAAGATCGTTTAATATCAAGTAAAACGAATTCCGTGCTTGTCATTGATCTTGTATGTAAAGATACGATAGAGGAGGATATTATTGAAAGTTTACGGAAGAAAGAAAGCAAGCAGGAAATGATACGTCGAATCGTTAAACATTTAACAAGGAGTGTCTATGGAAAAAATGACGTTCAATAATCTAATCGCTTTACTGATACAAAGCGTGGCGGAATGTTTGGGCGGGGAATATGATCTAACAAGTGATGATGTTCCACGGATTATATTCACTTGCAGTCATCCCGACTTCGTAACGCTTGGTATGAAAATCTCCGTTGTTTATCTTGTGTCAAGTCAACAATGGAAAGCGTTTTATCCGTTCCCGGCAGAAAAGCAAGAAAAAGAATATTTCCGCGACATAGCGGATTTGATCGCATGGCTTGATGAAATGGGGGTTGACGCATGACTATGCAAATGTTAAAGATTCATATTTCAGCGATGTCTTTCGAGAAGGCGGTGGAATGTCTTTTCAAATTAGGATCGCTAAAGAAGATTACAAATTATCCTTTTCCGCCGAAGTCGTCAACGGCTATTCATTCGACGATTGGCGATTTTACATTTGACTATGTTCCGAATGAAAAAATAAATTCTTTAATGACAAGGTTGTGGAGGAGATAGTATGTTGTTAAAAAACGTCTTGACAATAGATCCAGGCTTGACAACCGCGTGGGCATATTGGAACGGAACCGCGTTTCCGGCGGTAGGAGAATTTCATTGCCCGCGTTCGCTGTCAACGGTGGTGCAACGAATTCCTTTCATGCTTGACAAATTTGAAAGCGTTTTACAAGCGACAGGAGCGGACAGAGTAATTATGGAAATGGTAGAACTTTGGGAAGGTTCTGATAAGTCAAGAATGTCCGCCGTTCGCGGAGATACATTCAACCTTGCATTATTGATCGGCGCGTATTTTGGGATGGCGTGCTATACATACGATATGAGCGTTGAACTGCCTTCCGCCAGAGCGTGGAAAGGCCAATTGACGAAAGAAGCGACAGCGTATCGCGTGAATTGTATAAACGGCGAGTTCTATACAAGCGAACATATTACTGATGCCGTGGCGCTGGGTTTCTCCAGAGATTACGATATATGGCATTTGAAAAAGGAAAAGTTTACAAAGGAGGAAAGATGATTTGTGAAAAATGCGGAAAAGATTTGACGAATGCCGTGAAGATTTTAGGTCGTGATATTGTAATCACAATACACGAACGAGCGCATGAATATTTGGATTTAGTTGACAGCTTGAGAAGCGTGCAAAGCCTTATATGTCATTCTTTGACTATCGAGAATGGTAGAGAAAGACTTGCGACGATTATTGAAAGTATGGAAAAATGATCCCTAAATGGCTATTAATAAAATGTAATTCCTGCCGACGATGCAATCTATACGCGACACGCCGACTTATTGTTATAGGTAAAGGCGAGATAATCCCGGCGGATATTCTTTTCATTGGAGAAGCGCCGGGTAAATCGGAAGATATGCTGGGCGAACCTTTCGTCGGTCAATCTGGAAAACTTCTCAATGCGCTTCTTGACGAAGCGCGGAAACTTGCTCTTGTAAATAATCATGTTGATATTGAATGCGTTTCCTATTATGTCACGAATACGGTTTTATGCCGCCCGACAGATAGCAAAGGCGGTGACAATAGAGAGCCGTCTCCAGCGGAGGTCGCCGCTTGCGCGGGAAACATTATGAATATTTACAAATACGTAAATCCAAAAATCGTTGTTTTCGTTGGTAAAGTCGCTCAAAAATATTATCATAAGGAATTTACAAACAACGCGACAATACTGCATCCGTCTTTTATTCTACGTCAAGGCGGGAAAAACAGCCCGTTCTTTCTGCAAACCGCAAGAAAGCTGTCGGAAATTCTCATACATATAACAAAGGAGAAACGATGATTCAAATTAAACAGCGTTATACTTGCAAGGTTCTAAAAGAGATTAACGCAGAAACATTGTGCGAAGCGAACTTGCGCGGGGCGGACTTGCACGGGGCGGACTTGTCCGGGGCGGACTTGCGCGGGGCGGACTTGTCCGGGGCGGACTTGTCCGGGGCGGACTTGTCCGGGGCGGACTTGTACGAAGCGGACTTGTGCGAAGCGGACTTGCGCGGGGCGGACTTGTCCGGGGCGGACTTGTTCGAAGCGAAGATTCGCATGACACAAAAAGAAGAGATTATAAAATGTCTCAGTATACAAATTATCGAATAACAAAGGAGAAACGATGAAAAAGAAGCACAAGAATACGCCGCTATCGCTGGGAGTGCCGAAAGATTTTACGCTGGAGAAACAAGGCATAACGCAATCGCTTATTGCTTCGTTTCTGCAATGTCGGCAGAAGTTTATTTACGCGATAAATCGGATGTCAAGCCCGAAGAAAATAAATACAACAAACTTCGGCAGTATCATACACGCGATTCTTTCGGAACTTTACAAAGTAAAAAAGCCGGAAGTTTTTCATATTCTTGAAAATCTGCGCTTGTATCGTAAAGAGAATTCAGAAGATATTGCTATGCTTGAAGCGCAGAAGATAGAGCGCGATTTCGCGGTCGCGGAGGTTGTCTTGACGCAATATATTTCTTATTATGCAAGTGACTGGGAGGAAATGCGAGAACGAGAACCGGAAGAAGAAATAACTTTTTCTCCTTTGACAGCAAACCCCATCATCGGCAGATGCAAGATTGACGGGCGATATAGAGACAAAAACGGGAAAAAATGGTTGATAGAACATAAAACGAAAGGTCGTATTTCCGAGGAGTCTCTTGTCAAGCGGCTATCGTTTGATCCGCAGAACCTTTTTTATTTGCTTGCCGATTATCGCAAGACAAACGAGGAAGCGATTGGCGTACTTTACAATATCATAAGAAATCCGCAGATCAAGCAGAAAGAAACCGAAACTTTGCAGGAGTTCTGCAATAGGTTGACAAAAGATATAATGGAAAGGCCGGAGTTCTACTTCTTACGCTTCGAGATTCCATATACAACTGCCGATACTCGTCGCTTTTATTTTCACTTGCGCGAAATTATATTAGATATATCGGCAGTTGTCAAAGGAGAACGCGCAATTTATCGCAACTGCTACGCTTGCGATTCTCCGTATGAATGCGAGTATCTTGACGCATGCGCCTCGAACAGCTTTGCCGGTTATTATCAACGAGAAAAAATCTTTTCGGAATTGGATTGCGAGTATTGACATGATAAAAAATTTCCTTCTAAAAATAGGATGGTGTGGCTATTGTCACCGATTTCATTTTCCATGGTCAATTAAAAAAAGAAAGTTAAATACGGCGTATGTTGATGAAGAGCAGAACTGGATAGTATCATGTAAAACGGTTTACGAAGAAGCAATAGAATATTATAAAGAACGCTGGGATGACTATTATTCCGGCTTACTCTAAAAAGGAGGATTCAATGGCAATCGTCAAGAAGAAGGTCGCGCCGTCAGCAAGCGCGAAAGAAGAGGCAAGCGCGCCCGCGAGCGTATCGCGGTATCAACGCCCGCAGTTATCGCTTAACAAATACAAGCCGAGCGGAAATTTTTTCGATTATAACATTCTCATTTACGGAGAGCGCAAGGTCGGAAAAACTACGCTCGTTTCCCAGTGTCCGGGTGTATATTTCTTTTTGTTTGAACCGAACAAAAGCTATGCGCTTTACGGAAGCGAAATCTTGTCATGGGAGGATTTTAACTGCCTTGCCGATGACTTCGTAAAAGGCGGCCATCCTTTTCAAACGTCGATCATTGACGGAGGAAAAATCTGTTACAACATGGCGCTGAAACATGCCTGCAAGAAATTTGGATTTGAACATCCGGGCGGACAGAAAGACTACGGACAATCATGGGCGAAAGTAAACAACGAGTTTGAAATCCCCGTTCGTAAACTTATGTCCTGTCAACATGGTTTTCTCGTCATTGCGCATCAAAAAGAAAAAGACGTGGAAACCGCTGGAGGAGGATCATTTTCTCATATAGAACCTGATTTGTCCGGGCGCGCCGCTGAAATCTTCGGCGACGAAATATACAACATTTTTTACTATTACAAAGACAAAGAAGGAAGATGGTTGCAGATCGAAGGAGACGATTATATTCAGTGCGGCCATCGTATGAAAGGGCACTTCTTGACACCCGCGGGTGAGCGCGTTATAAGAATCCCGATGGGCGACAGCGAAGAAGAAGGATACAGAAATCTCATGCTTGCATTCGACAACAAACAGAAAGACCCTTATGTCAAGAAAGGAGGAACGAGTATAGCCGAAGACAAAAGCGAAAGTATGGAGAGAGGAAAATTGTTGAAGAAAAAAAGAGTTTAACATTTCATTCACCTTTACAAAGGAGTTTCAGATGGGTTCGTATGCGGATAAGTTGAAAGGTATGCAGGCAACGTGGAAGGATTCGGAAAATGTTTACGATTCCACGTTCGGCGGGGTCAAGGTCGATCCCGGTCAGTATGTTGCGCGTTTACAGAGCGCAAAAATCGTCGAATCAAAAACCAGCGGCAATCTGATGATCCGGCGCGAACACGTCATCCTCGAAGGTCAATTTCAAGGGATGATCGTGTATGACAATATGAACTTGTCAAACGCGATGGGTATGTCATTCGTGCGGCGCTGGATCGACCAGATGGGCTATGAGGCACCCTCGCCCGACAAACCCGAAGAGCTGGAAGACGTGATCGCGGCAATCGTCGAAGAAGCGCCGACTGTCAAGGTCGCTATCAAGCACTCCGGCGATTTCGTCAACGTCTCGATTATCGAACTTCTCCAGAGTGAAGCACCGCAGGCGAAAGAGGAAACACCGAAAGCAAAAGCGGAACCGAAAGCAAAAGCGGCACCGGCACCGACCGCCGAGGAGAAGGCGGAAGCGGAAATGGTTGCGCGTCTCAATGCGTTCTGTAAAGCGCAGGATATCGCAACAGAAGCGGACGACACAAGCGATGTTCTCAAGGAGCGCATTCGTGAATACTCTTATCCCGAATCGGAATTGACCGATGAGGAAAAGACGCTTTTCGCAGATGCCGGAATTGAGGACGCGATTGAGAAACCCGCGCCGAAGAAAGCGGAACCGGCAAGGAAACCCGTGAGCAAGAAAAAGAAGTAAATGCGGGGAATCGTCCTGGTTCTATTCAAAATATCGCGCGTGTCTTGGATAGGCACGCGCGATTATAAACGCACAAGGATATTTATAATGAGCGTCTTGAACAAAAAAAGCAATCTTTCGAGTTTCGACATCGAAACCATCGGCATGAATCCGTATATCGGCGCTCGCGTGTTCGCGTTCTGCATCGGTTGGATAATTGACAACGGTGAGAATTGCGATGTTGATGTTTACCGTCTTGACAATGAGAATGAATCGGAAAATAAAAACAATCGTCAATTACTCAAGGAGTTTTTCCTTGATTCTGAAATAGAAAAAATCTGCCACAATCTGAAATATGAATTATCTTTCCTCTCTTGCGAAGGTTACGCGATTCCGGAAAATACCGTTCTGCATGATACGATGATACAAAGTCAACTGCTTCGCAATCTTGCTTCGTCTCATGCGCTGGATGCGGTATGTTTTGACCTATGCGGATATCAAAAAGATACCGACAAATCGGTCGAAGTCGCGGCGAAAGCGGTTGGAAAAAATTATTCATTGATTGACAAGCAACTGATGGGAAACTACCAGATATGCGATGGCGAGCGCACCGCGCTTATTCATTCAACCTTGTTTCCGTCAATCAAAAAAGATCCGCGCTTATATGCCTGCTATCTCAATGAAATTGAATTGATAAAAGTCACGCAGAGAATGGAACAGCGCGGCATGATGATTGACAGGCAAAATATTACGGAAATGGAAGCATGGCTTGAAAATGAACTTTCGCAAGTGTTAAGCGATTCCTTCGCTTTACTCGGAGAATATGTCAATCTCAACAGCGATGAGCAGGTTGGCAGAATCCTTTTTCGTAAATACAATTTCAAAAGTATCGCATTGACGGAAAGCGGAGAAGATAGCACGGACAAAGATGTAATCTCGAAAATGAAATTGCTATATGACAATCATCCGATTTTTGATCTAATATTAAAACAGCGGTCATACAGTAACGCTTTGTCAACCTTGCGCTCGTATCTGAAATTCGCTGGAGAGACGGACATAATACACGCGAATATAAATACGAATCGCGCAAGAACCGGGCGGCAGTCGTGTTCAAAACCGAACTTACAGAATACAAGAAAAGAAGCGGCATTGAAAAATTTGTTTCCAGTTCCCTTACGCCGCGCTTTTCGCGCTCCGCCGAAGCATGTTGTTTTTCTTGTTGACCAGAGCGGAATAGAAATGCGCTTGATAATTGACGCGACAGGCGAAAAAGAATTGCTTGACATGCTGATAAAAGACGTTGATGCGGATGTTCATCATCCGACCGTCGAATGTTTTTTAGGCGTTGACGAGGCGCGTTTACTTATGGAAAATAACAAAGAAGAATACAAAATACAGCGCAACGCTTTCAAAAATGTCGGATTCGGAATCGCATACGGCGCGAGTGACGGCAAGGTCGCGTTTACTCTTGCGAAATCGCTCAAAGATATACGCGAAGGGTGCGCAAGATACCGAAGACGCTTCCAGCGTATTGATAAATTTACGCCGAATATGATTGAGCAAGTGCGGAAAAAAGGATATGTCGAAACTTCTTTCGGGCGCCGTCTTTACATTCCGCAGAACAAGGCGTATATCGGAAGCAACTATCTGATACAAGGCACCGCCGCAGAGATACTAAAGCGCGGCGAAGTCGCGGTTGACAAGTTTCTTCGTAAAGAAACCGGCGACAAGATGCGGATGGTTATGACGATACACGATGAACTCATTTTTTCAATGTCAAGAGAACTTTTACCGCACCGCGATAGTTTACTTGCGGAAATAAGTCGTAGAATGGTGATAATGCCTGAAATAAAAGTTCCGCTTCGCGTCGAATGGAAATGCACTACGACTTCGTGGGCGGATGCAAGAAAAATAAAAGTTAAATATTAAGGAGTTTTATGAAAACGAAACCGATTTTATTTAAAATAAACACTAAAGGTTGTTTTGTTTGTGTAAATCATTGCAGAACTAATGGGTATCCTCGAAAACTACATAATGGTAAGAAATTCATAATGTCAAGAATGATCTGGGAGGAATCTTTCGGAGAAATACCAAACGGGCTGTATGTGCTTCACAGATGCGATAATAGAGCTTGTATAAATCCAGAACATTTATTTTTGGGAACGCAAGCAGATAATAATCGTGATATGATAAATAAAGGCAGAGAAAAACATCCAAGAAATGAGTTTTGTGGAAATGCAAAATTGACAAAAACAGATAAGTCAGCTATTCGACACGATCATATACTCTTTCGGCGTTCGTTGGCAAGAAAATATAATGTCAATATCATTACTATTGATCGTATACTAAAGAAAATGGTTTACTAATGAAAATACATAAGCATAAGGTGAAAAACCCGTCATATAAGGCACGCTTGAAAAAGAAAGCGAAGATGACAACGCTGGGTATAAATTCTTTCATGCCATTTGGAAAATACAAAGGAGAACTTCTGCAAAGCGTGATAAGTAAAGATCCCGATTATGTAAACTGGATGGTTTATTCTCGCATGATTGAATTGGATATTTTTGCCTCGTCACATTTACGAGTGGAAGTATTACGAAAGCGAAAAGAAGAACAAGAGCGGAAACGGCAAGAAGAGCAGGAAGAGCAGAGGTATTACAACACGCGAGATTTTAACGACTTTTTCCGATATTTTCATACGTCAAGAGAACATAACAGAAGAGAAACCGCTTCACAGATAAGCACGGAGAAATTACATCCGGCGTATAAATACGATTCACTTCCAGAGCGCGAGCGATACGGAAAAATACTTCGCTTGACCGGCAAGGTTACGAAAGAGGATGTAAAAAGTCAATATAGAAAACTTGCATTGACTTTCCATCCTGATAAAAATGTCGCGCTTGACGAAGTGATGCAAGAGACAGCGCGAATAATGTTTTTACAAGTGCAAAAAGCGTATGAATATTTCCAAAGGAGTTACGTGTTATGAAAAAAATATTTATGAATGTTCCTAAAATTATTCTTAATATTATTTTAGGCATTATAGTAATCATATTGTCTCCTTTTTTGGTTCTTGCAATACTTTTTTGGAGCGTTGGATTTTTAAGTCTTGAATCATATATCACTTTAATTGAAGAATTGAAAAAAGTAGAAAAATGAGAATACACAAACGAGGAATAGTATCGCCGTATTTTGAGGATGTAAAGAACGGCAGAAAGAGGTTCGAAGTTCGTCGCGAGACGCAGGCGCGCGAGTTCTGGGTCGGTGATACGCTGGAGTTGATACACGAGACAACGGGCGAAAAGATAAAATGTAAAATAACATATTACTACGATGGAAGTGGAAGAATTGGTTTACAAGAGGGATTCGTCATATTAGGCGTGGAGGTTATTAATGGTAAAGAAGAAAGCAATAGTATCACAAACGAAAAATGTGTCATTGACGATCAAGGAAAAGTTGCGCTCAACGGCAACAAGAATGTCGTGGATAGTGAGCAACCAATTATATCAAGAGAGCAGAGAGCGGGATGCCAGTTTTGTCAAAGCTGATGAGGAGACGAAGGACTTTCTTGACAGATTAGATCGTCGCTGGGATAGAACTTATGAAAAAATCGGTTTATAGCATCAATGGATATACAAACGAGAATTTAATAAGGAGGATTCGCAATGAGAAAGCCGAAACGAAAAGAGATCGTGCTGTCAATTCTGCGCCTGATGGAGACAACAAAGCCGCCGAAAAAAATCTATGGTTATTTTACAAGGCGGCAATTAATCGAATTACATACATACTTACTTCTAAAAAGAGAAGATAGCAAGGAAATCTATACAAACGCAAAAACAATTTATAAGCGTATCAATCTATTAAGTAATCGTCTTACGCCGGAAGTAAAGACGCTTCTTGACAATATCATACGTCTTTCCGCTGTTTACGAAGGGAGATTGACGCATGAAAACAATAGATGAATTGAGGAATCATACAAGCGTTAAGGCATACATACAGCACGGTTTCTCTCCAGAGGGCGAAAGCGGAAATCAGATATACGGTTTTTGCCCGTTCTGCCTGCGCGACAAGTCTCCGACTTTTTATGTCAATACGGAAAATAAAGCGTGGGATTGTAAAGCGTGCGGAAAAAACGGCGGCTTCTTGACATTCTTGGAAACGATGTGGCAACACTGCGAAACGGCGTTTAAGGGTAATACGGCAATTTACTTATGTAAAAATCGTGGTTTGCCTTTAGAAACATTGCGGCACTTTCACGTGGGATACAACGTAATCACACAAGCATATACCTTGCCGATATTCGAACTTGACGGAAAGAAAATACACGATCTCCGCTTTTATAAAGACAGGAAATTTAATTCCACTTTCTCTTGTCGTGTCGGCCTGTTCAACGGTGTAGATACTTTACGAGCGGAAAAAATTTATATCTGCGAAGGTGAATGGGACGGAATGGCAATGTGGGAAATCTTATCATTGATAAATAAAAATCTTGATGGCGTGATTGCCGTACCGGGCGCAGGAACCTTTAAGCCCGACTGGATTGATTTATTGCATGACAAGCAGATCATCTGCTTATACGATAACGACGAGGCGGGGCGCGCTGGAGCGAAGAAAGCGTTTAATCTTCTACGACCTATCTCAAAAAGTTTACATTTTCTACATTGGACGGAAGACAAAAAAGAAGGATATGATGTTCGAGATTTATACAATGAGAATAAATATCGTGCGTCAATGCAATATATTTCAGATAACCTTGGCGACATTCCGCCCGGAATGACAGCGGAGGAAATTTTAGAGCAAGCGGCGGGTAGTCGTGAAACATATACCGGCGAAGGTATTTCATGCGACGAAGTTTACGAAGGATATAGGCGATACTTACATATTCCCGATACATCGGTGATTGACATAATATATGGCGCGATTATAGCAAATAGAATGGAAGGAGATCCGATCTGGTTGTTTCTTGTCGCGCCGCCGGGAATGACAAAAACGGAATTTCTGCAATCAGTCAGCGGGGCAAAAAATATCAAGTGTATTTCCAAGATGACACCGAAAACTTTAGTATCGGGGCTTAACTATGGAGGACACGATCCGTCTTTACTTCCGCAACTGAATGGAAAAACCTTGATAATAAAGGATTTTACCGCGATATTCGGAATGAATGTTCAAGCACGCGATGAAATATTTTCGACATTGCGCGATGCTTATGATGGCAATTTTATAGGCGCATATGGCCATGGAGAAAGAAATTACGCATCGCGCTTCGGCATTATCGCGGGTGTCACTCCAGCGATTGAGGTTTATCTTGACGGAGAAAGCGCGCTGGGAGAAAGATTCTTACGCTTTACAATGAAGATACCACGAAGTCTTGCCGATCATCTTGAATATTTAGAGCGCGCAACAAGCAATACCGCGAAAGAAGATGGTATGCGTGCGGAACTGAAAAAACTTGGAACGCGATGTCTTGACTTTCAATTTTCGGATGCTTCGGCGATGATAATACCATCGGGCATACATAATAAAATACTACATTTAGCAATTTTTACTTCTCGCTTGAGAGCAACGATTATGCGAGATAAATTTACAAAAGAGGTAACGCATAAGCCATTTATGGAAATGGCAACGCGATTGTCAAAGCAGTTTATCAAGTTGATAATGGGAATTTGTATGTTTCGGCGCAAGCTGGAAGCGACAAATGAGGAATATCGGTTGATCGCATTGCTGGCGCGGGGAACTATTCCGTCAAGAGTGGAAGATGTGGTGCGCGTGCTTTACAAGAAAAAAGAAGAGACGTTTACACAATCGGAAATAGCTGATCTGGTCGGACTGCCTGCGGCGACTTGTTCGCGCTTGTCGGAAAATCTTGTCATGCTTCGCGTATTCGAGGCGAATCGTCTTGCCTCTTTCAAGGTCGAATATAAATTTACGTCGGAATTTCTTGACATAATACAGAAGGCGAGGGTTTACGAATGATTTTACTAATTTATAAGAATGGCTCCACCTATTCGTTCGCATTGAAAAACGCGGAACGCGAGATGGATTTTTGTATTGATGTGTCGCAAGCACATTCCGGCGGTGCAATCAAAAAATTTCAAGGTGACAAACACATACGGCATAACTCGTATTATTTCTTCCGCGGAAGTAAAGTCATGCCGATATTTTTCTAAATGTCAATACACTAACTCTTTTGAGGAGAAAACGATATGATTAACAAACGGAAACGAGTTGATGAAAGCGCCGCTGTCAAGTTCAAGTATATACCGGAAGGACTTGTCAAGTTTTGCGTGCCGATTGACAGCGTGAAACTGTATGAGAAAAATCCGAGGCGCAACGACAAAGCGGTCGCGGAACTCGCCGAGTTGATAAAGGCGAATATGTTCCGTAAACCGATTGTCGTTGATCAGAACGGAATAATACGCGCGGGCAATACGGCGTATAAAGCCGCGTGCAAGCTGGGAATGAGAATGATTCCGGTCGCGCAATCGGATTTCACAAACGAGGAACTCGCCGTCAAGTATGTAATATCCGACAACAAGGCAGGCGAGTGGTCGGATTGGGATCCTGAAATATTGAAACATATTTTCCTTCACGACCTTCACGGAGAAGGATCGGCGCGACTTGCCGGAACCGGCTTTACAGAGAACGATGAAACAAAACTTTTCAAGGTTGACGAACTCGAAAAGAAGCGCGAAGAGATGTCAGAACTTGGAAGAAGGAGAGGCGCATCGGCGCTGTTTACGGTTGAGAAAGCGGACATCCGAACGTGGGACGCTGGCGGGAAAAAGTTCGATGCGATAATAACGGATCCTCCGTATCCTGAAAAATATCTTGACTTATGGGAAGTCATGGCAAAGCGCGCGAAAGAGTGGTTGAAACCGGATGGCGTTCTTGTTGCCATGAGCGGGCAATCTTACCTTGACAGAATATATACGATCATGGGAAAGGACTTGATCTACTATTGGACTTCCGCGTTTTTCTACTCTGGACATAATTTACATCCGAACAGGCGCGTATCAATAGGATGGAAGCCGATACTGATTTACACAACGAAAGAGGCAAAAGCATACGCCGGAAAATGTTTTCAGGATAGTTTTATATCGGATGCAAAGACAGGCGAAAAGTCTTTGCATGAATGGCAACAGAATATAAATTCCTTCCAATGGCTTGTCAAGTTGTTTACAAATCCGGGAATGTCAATACTCGATCCGTTTCTTGGAAGCGGGACAACCGGGATGGCGGCGCTGGAGAACGGTTGTTATTTTACAGGCATTGACATTGACGAAAGAAACGTCAACATCTCCAGAGAACGCTTATCGGCGTTCGAGTTTACACGCAAGGAAGCGCAAACGCAAAGCGGCGTGCGCAAGATAAATAAAAACCGCGCGGATGGCTTGCCGTTCTAAAAAAGGGGAGATTATGAAACTGATTTACATAGCGGGGCCGTACTCTGCTTCGACTGAAAAAGAGAGAGAAGAGAATGTTCATGTAGCGATGGCTTATGGTTCTCTAATAAAAGATACGGGACGTGCGACGGTAATTCCGCATTTGTCGCATTATGTTGACAAAGTGTTTCCAAAGCTATATGAAGATTGGATAAAAATAGACCTCGAAATACTTTCGAGATGCGACGAACTTTTCCGAATACCTGGCGCTTCAAAAGGCGCGGATATCGAGGTTGCTTTTGCAAAGAAACATGGAATAAAAATATATTATTCCTTGTCGGAAATATTAAACTTAACTTAACTTAACAAAGGAGCAAAGATGGCGCAAGTTCCAGTTGACAAGAAGGTACAGGCGGTCGCTTTACAGATTGCCGGCATGTTACGTGATACATGCGGGGATGATCTGATTACAGCGGTTAAAGCGGTCGCGCTTGCAGATCAGATGTTTCAAATGGCTTTTGCGCGAACGGTTAACAATTTTTCCGGACTTGCCAAAAGAATTAATAAGAAAGGAGAAAAGCAATTATGACAATTTCGGCGCTATCTTGGCTATTCCTTATTACGTCAATCATTTTCTTTTTAGTGTTGTTTGCTATGATGATAATGATTCGTTATATATGGAATAGATTAGACGCGCTGGAGAACGCTGTCAAGTGGCTTTACGATTACGAAATCAAAAACCGAACGTACTCAAATTTACAATCAACCTTAACTTTATTTAGGAGGAATCATGTCAACAGGAACAAAGGCGGAAGAGAAGGTCGGGATGGTTATTAATTTTTTTGTATGCAACATTGACGCTCGTTGTGCGTCATGCGAGTCACGACACATTGATCAGTACGGAAATCAACCGCTTGCCTTATGTGAATCGCCGACAAAAACGCAAGCGGTCGGCAAAAACATGATGCGCGTTTTCAAGCGAGAATGTTCTTATCGTTCGGTGCTGGGCGTCAACATTCCGAATATGTTGAACGCGACAAACGAGAAAGACGCGATGGTTGAACCGCTGGAAACTATTCCTCCAGAGATTGACGGCGGTGCCGCATGATGCCGAACGACAAGCTGAATATAACACGCGGGCAATTGTCGGCAATAATTGACAAAGAGTATAACGAAACTCTTATAGATTGCGAGGAAGTGAGGTTGACGGATACAGACGATAAAAAGGAATGGTTGGCGGATTATCTGGCGGAGACATTCGTGGAAATCTTAACAACCGTGGAAAATCAATCGCGTGTCAATGATTGCAAATAGAGGAGAAAATAAATCTTGATAATTATTTGTGATTGCATTATTTTTGTACTGAAATAGCACTATTCTACATACCTGTTATATCTCTTTTTGCATTATTGTCTTTACGTAGACCTAAAAAGAAAAAAAGAAAAGAATAAATAAGAGTGAAAAAGAGAAAAAGAGATATGTCAGGTATGTAGAATAGTGCAAAAATAATGCAACGCAAAAATAAGACAAAAAAGAAAGGAAAACGACATGATTAAGTATTTTTTACATCTGGATTCCTCAGCGCAATCGGTGGTTGTCGGATTGAAATATAGCTTTGAATCTCGTAAGTTTACTATCGGAGGATACACTAAATACGAGGAACATATGCTTGGCTTGATTGACACCTTTTTTAGTATTGACGAAAGCGAATATGAGAACAGGTTACAAAGGAAACTTATTCAAAAAAATAAGGTGCAACTTATAATCTCGCATGTCAAGCCCCGCGAGGCGCTTATGGTTTTTTCGGAAATGAGAAAGTCGAATCTATCTTTACAACATACATCCAACTTCCTTAAAATTATGAGGTGAGGGAGGGAGGGAGTATGAGATTACGGTTGATAGTGATAGTGATAGTGATTGCTCTGCTTGCGTTTTCGGTGTTGATGTTGCTGCTTCAAAAAGCGGAAGAATATGGATTTATCCGCGGGGTACAAACGATGACGCACTTGACACATTATAATTTGAAAGGAGATCGAAGATGATCTATTCGAAGGCGAATTTATTAAGCGTTGACATTGTGAAACCGGACAAGTCAATACCTGCACTTGACAATTTACATTTTCGGGCGGACGGTACGACGATCGCGGCAAGCGGTATGTGCGTACTTGCGGTATCACCCGTTCCAGAGAAGACGGCGGAGACCGTACCGCTTGCAAACAGCGCAATAATGACCGATGCGGAAACGGTTTCTTCGGAGACGGTGCGCGAAGTTTTGAAAGGTATGCCGCATGATACGTTATTTGCGGGAACGCTGGAACATTGCGATTATTCGAGCGGGCGGTTTACATTGACGGACGGTAAGAGAGCGCGGACTATTTCAGCGCGAACGTATCCGCGTGAATATATAAACTATAAGCGGATATTTGAAAGAGTTGGATTATCTGTTGTACGGCACAAGGTCGCGGTCAATCTGCGAAGGTTGACGGATGTTCTTGCGACGATTGATAAGATGTTCCCGGATTCGTCGAAGAACATGCCGGTTTATCTTTCATTTACTTCGGAGGACGATGTAGTGATACAATGCGTGGACGTTCGCGGGCGACAAGAGTGTATCGGAGTGCTTCGGTCGTATACAGGCGCGGAAGGGAATTGGATCAAACAATCTGAATGGAAGGAAAAATTATGCGCTTCTTCGGACACGACACGAAAAATAAACAAAGTCAAGCGCGAAGATACAGCGCAGGCGAAGTGTTGATCGCTCTGGTTGTGCTTGCGTTGACCATGACGGCGTTGTATTTTGTCGGATATGATTTGTATATGTCATTAAAAATCTTGACTTTGACTCCGTGATATATTATAATTCTTTATATGCCAAGCGGAAAAAAATTCATCTTGACCGAAGAGAAGCTACGTCATGCCTGGAATCTGAAAAACCACGGCTTTACAGATGCGAAGATTGCGGAAGATATAGGCATTTCTCCAATTACCTATTCCTTGCATAAAGCTAAATTCCTAATTTACTTCGCGAAACGTAATCGGGAACTGCGCGAGGAAAAAGAGGGCGGGCAGGCTCGTTTCCAAGAGCGACTTGACAAATACAGAACTGCGGCTGTCAAGCTGGCGGAACTCGGAGAAGATCAAAGCAAGATCGCAAGGCAATTAGGAATCCCCGAATCTACTTTACGTTATTGGATGGAGATGGACGAAACCTTCGGGCACGCTATACGCACGGCGAAAGACGCGGCGGATGAACGTGTTATTCGTTCTTTACTTCGGAGATGTGAAGGGTTTACCACCAGAGACTTTACGGTCACGGAAATCAGAGGCGCGCACGATGAACTTGTCCAGCGCGTGACAAATAAGACAGTCAAGCGCATTCTTCCGAACACGAAAGCAATGGAGTTGTGGTTGACGAATAGAAGGAAATGGTTGTCGGAAAATCAAGGCGAGAATTCAAACGCCTTGACGGATGAAAGACCTATCGAATACGAGATAGTTGATAAACTATTCAACGAAGCGACAAAGGAAAATGCCGACAATAAAGAAGCAAATATATAAACCTTCCGCGAAGATGTACGAAGCATACCAAGGCGCGATGAGCGCGAAGTTTACATTTTTGGAAGGCGCGGTTCGCAGCGGTAAATCTTATACGGCGAATGCCGCCGCAATAAAAACGATTCAACTCCTTCCAGCGTGCAACGTCTTGCTTTCAGGATATTCTATTTCGTCAATTGCGCGTAACGTGATAGCGGAATGGCAGGCGCTTTTTGACCCTTACGGAAAAAATATTTTCAGGAACGCACGCGACAATAAAGAGGATTATCTTGTCATTAATTATCCTGGTTTGACAGATAAGAAATTCTATGTTCGCGGCGCTGGAAAAGATCACGACTATAAGCAGATTCAAGGCGCGACTTTCGGTTACTGGTTGGCGGATGAATTTACGCGGCACCATGAAACCTTTGTGAATATGGCGTTTTCGCGGTTGTCAATGCCTTACTCCAGAGGCATAGCGACGATGAACCCGGACTCGCCATTTCATTTTGCAAAGAAAAAGTTCCTTGACAATGAGAAATTGTATGTCAAGGATGAAATAGGGTTCTCGCAGTTTGCAAAGTATACTTTCTACCTTGCAGATAATCCTTCCTTGACACAAGAGTATATCGATAATCTGAAAAACATTTACAGCGGAGTATTTTACAAGCGATATATTTTATCCTTGTGGGTACTTGCCGAAGGCGCGATATACGACTTCTTTACAAAGGAGCTTTATGTCAAGCAGGCAATCACCTTGATAAATGCGAAAAAGCGCGTCGTTGGTATTGACTACGGAACCGGGAATCCAACCTGCTTCATCATGTTCGGTATTGACATGGCGAGGAAACCGTTTATCTGGGCGGAGAGAGAATATTACTACGACAGCAAGAAGCACAACAAGCAGAAGACAGATGCGGAATATTCCGCGAACCTTAAAGACTTTATCGGAAATCAAGAAGTAAGCCAGATCATCGTCGATCCAAGCGCCGCAAGTTTCAAGATACAATTGATGAAGGATAATTTTCTATGCGTGACGGATGCGGAAAACGATGTGATTGACGGAATAAGAACTCAAGCGAGAATGCTGAAAAGCGGAGAATACGTCATAAGCGATCTATGTAGACAAACGATAGAAGACTATGACGGGTATGTATGGGATGAAAAAGCGCAACTGAAAGGCGAAGATAAACCTATAAAGCAGAACGATCACACAAAAGACGTGGAGCGTTATGTTTTATATACTCTCTTTGGTAAACATACAATAAACTACGACACCTTTTTGCAGGAGTAAACCATGTCACAATCCTTAAAAGTAAGCAGAGCGAAAAAAGAAGCGTTACAACATGCGCGACAAGCGCGAAGCGTTTACGCGGATGTCAAGCATGATACCGCAGTACCGCAGGGCGTTTCTCCAGAGAAGGTCGGCGCGACAAAGACGGATTCAACTGATCCGAAAATTCACCTTGACGGATGGGCAAATCTTATAACCGGATTAGGATTCGTCAATACCGATAAACGCTTGTCAACGGGATTTATTCCTGATCCACGATTGACGTATACGGATTTAACCTATCTTTACAGAAGCGATGGACTCGCGAAACGAACGGTCAATCTTCCAGCGAACGATATGCTTCGCGCTTGGTATCGTCTCGAAGGCGACACGGACGGGAAGGTTGAATTGCGAATGAAGGAACTTGACGCACGCAAACAACTGAAAAAGGCGATTCGTCTGGCGCGCCTGTTCGGCGGTTCTCTTGCGGTGCTTGGAATCAATGACGGGCAAACCTATGAAAAACCCGTCAACGAAAACAAAATAAAGTCCATAGATCATATTCACGTATTTGACAGATGGAGAATGACTGTCAATACGGCGGACTTATATCTTGACCCGGCGAATCAGAGATACGGTTTACCAGAGAGATATTTGATTACTCCCTTGTATGGCGTGCCGTTCTATGTGCATGAGTCAAGAGTCTTGCGCTTCGAGGGTGAAGACGTGACCGATTTAATCCGCATTCAGAATATGGGATGGGCGGATTCCATTTTACAAGCGGTATGGGATCGCTTGCGTGCGCTGGGCGAGACATACGGCAATCTCGAAACTATCCTTTCAGAGTTTATCATGGGTAAATTGACAATATCGAATTTACAAGAGATGATCGCCGCAGGCAAGGAGAAGATCGCGCAGAAGCGCCTTAATTACGTCGATATGACGAAGCATGTTATGAATACGATACTGCTTGACAAAGAGGAAGAATATGATCGAATTTCCGCAACTGTCACCGGGCTTGGTGATGTCACGGATAGAATCATAGAGGCGTATTGTGCTGTTTCGGGTATTCCTGTTTGTCTATTGATGGGACGCTCGCAGGCGGGCTTGTCAAATAATGAATCTTCGCAGGTGAGATTCTACTATGACAAGATCGCCGGAGAGCAACAAGAGGAACTTCTACCGCAACTGAACAGATTGATAAACTATATAAATATTTCCTTGGGTTCGCCGCTTGACGACGAGTGGTTCGTAAGATTCGAACCGCTATGGCAACCGACACAACAGGAAATTATTACGCAAAGATATCAGCAAGCGCAAGCGGATCAAATCTATCTTAATGCGGGCGTTCTCTTGCCGGATGAGGTTGCACAAAGCAGATTCGGCGGTGATCAATATACACATGAGACTGCCTTGAGTGAAGAACACAAGATCGCTTTGCAGGAAGGAACGAGTCTTTACAAAGACGGAACCGGATACATGACACCAGAGGAAAAAGACGAACGCGCCTTAAAGCAAGCGCAGATGGAATCTCAATCGTCAATCGCTGGATGGAAGAACAAGCAACAGCGCGGAACTCTCTTTGGTAAAGATCCGCTGATAACGCCGAAGGTAATTGACAAACCGAAACAGCAGTATAAGAATGACGCAAGCGATGGCATTGACGTATCGGATTCCGGTCTTGAGTCATTGACAGAACTGAAACTGCCAAAAGACTTCTACGGATATATTATCTGTTCCGGAAACAAGTTGACAAATCATGTCGGCGCTCCAGAGATCGTCCATGGAGAATTCGTAAGCAATCACAACGACCTTGACAGTTTAAGAGGTTCTCCAAAAGTATGTCTTGACTTTCATTGTAACTCTTGCAAGCTAAAAACACTTGTCGGCGGCCCCGAAGAAACTTACGACTATCACGTTCACAATAACGAATTGACAAGTCTGGAAGGCGCGCCGAAGAAATTACATAAAGACTTGCACGCTTATTTCAACCGTATCGCAAGCATGAAAGGATTGCCCGAAGAAATAGGCGGCGATCTTTTCTTATCCGACAATCAGATTACTTCTCTGGAAGGGATGCCGAAGCGTATCGGTGGTGATGTTGACCTCCGCAATAATCCGAAGAAGTTTACGGAAGCGGAAGTTCGCGCCGTCTCGGAAGTCAAAGGACAAGTAAGAGTATAAAAATATTCAACTTCATAAAGGAGAATTATGAGCAAAATACTACCGATGGTTCTGAATGACCAGAGTAAAGCAACGGTCACATCCGCAGGTGTCGGAACTCTTGCACGTAAAGGTATGGCAAAAGAGGACGAATCTTTCAAAGAAGTCATGCACCGCTGGGGACAAGGAAAACTCCATGCTGGGCCCGGCGGAAAGAATCTTGCCGAAAGTCAAGAGCAGGCGCTTGCGATTGCTTTCAATATTGCGGAAGATAAATAATGAATCACCAGATCGCCGAAGCATTCGCAAAGCGCAACTTACATAATATCAAGCGCGTTGGTAAAGTGCCCATATGGATTTATCCGCACGCGCAAGAAATTATGTATCGCGCTTTTCTTATCGCCGTTGTCAATGATCTTCGCTCCAGTGTCCTTGCATTGCTTGATAGATTGCCTGCTATCATTGCAGAGCGCGATAGAGAACACCATACGGACGCATGGCCTGACAATCTTGATACTTTGCTCACGACATTGCGCGTTCAATTCGACGATACTTCACATAAGGAAAAAATCAAATCGCGCCTGCTTGATATAGGACAAAAGACTTCCGACTGGAACGACGCGCAATGGCAAAAAACCTTGCTTGACGTTCTCGGCGTGGATGTTTACAGGCGCGAATCTTTCCTCGGCTCTCATATAAAATCCTTCGTGCAAGAGGGTTCCTCTCTCATAACGAAATTGACAGAGGATACATACAACGATGTGACCGGCGTTCTTACCCGCAGCATTCGTGCGGGTGATCGCGTGAATACAATTAAAGACGCGCTGATGGAAAAAACCGATCTGGGGCCGGGCGTATTTAACAAAGTAGAAACACGCGCCCGGCTTATTGCACGCGATCAAATCGGAAAATTTAATGGAGAATTGACCCGCGTTCGTCAAGAATCAATCGGCATAAAGGAATATATCTGGCATACCGTGGAAGATGAGCGCGTTCGTGACGAACATAAAGCACTTGACGGAATGTTATGTCGCTGGGATGACGATACGGTTTACAGCGATGACGATGGCAGGACATGGAAAGATCGCGCAAGTATAGGCGCTTTCATTGGTCAACCCGGCGAAGATTATCAGTGTCGATGCTGGGCGGAAGCAGTCTTTCCAGAGGAAGTGACCGGCGAACCCGAAGAAGAGGAAGAAGATACGACAAGCGAGGAAGACATCGCCGCGTCGAATGTGATAGAAACGGAAATTGGGTTTACAAGAGCGGATGGTGGTAAAGGTTCTGGTAACTGGGAACATGAAGGACGACCAGGACTTGTCGGCGGTAGTGGTGAAGGCGGTGTCTCCTCCGTAAAGAAAGAAGTTGACAAGCCCGCCGAAAAGAAGTATATTTATAAAGAGAGGGAGAAAGGGGCGCAATATGAACAAGAAGGAACTGGAGAAGTTGTCAATAGAGGAACGGCTAAAGAGAGCGGGGCCGGACGTGGAGCAGGCTTGCCGTCAAGCAGTGAAGGAGATACCGGGGTTGACATTGGAAGAAGCGTTCAAGAATCTGGAAGGGTAGTAGCGACACATCATACAACTTCCGGCGATGTTTACGAAATAGAAAATCCAACCTTCTACCGCGATACGTTGTCAAATCTTAGATCAGAACACAAATACGGTTCAAGTGTTACCTTGCATACAAAAGAGGATTATGCGAGCGCCCGAACTTTTTTTGTCTCTGACGGTCGCGGTTGCTTTGCTATTACGCAAGAGGGTGACTTGCAAAGCGTGATACACATGGAAGATTGTAAAGTTTCCACAAATGACTTATGTAATCTTGCCGTCCGTCAAGGTGCAAAAACGCTTGACTGCTTCGATACTGTTCTTCCTCGATTATACTCACAGCATGGATTCGTTGAATATAAGCGCGATACATGGGACGACCAATATAAACCACATGACTGGAACTACGAACTTTACAAAAAATACAACAGCGGAAGACCTGATGTAGTTTATATGAGGAGGAATTGATGACGCTTAAAGAATTGATTATTCTTATAAGCCAACTTCTTGCGAAGTGCTTGTCGGAAGATAGGTTTACAGGTAAGATTGTTATAACGATTCACTGTCGAGATGGAGGAATAGGAAAAGCGTCTTCCATGATTGAAAGAGATTTTTTAAAAAAAAGTCTTGACAACGCAAATCGTGATGAATTATAATTGTATTGCACATAAGCGGATTGCGATCCTCCTTTCAAGGGTGACCCCGCGCTTCCTATGAGATTCGTAAGCGCGGGGTTTTTTATTTGTAAACAGAGAGAGGAAAGTATGGCAAAAGTTGTTCGTTTCGATCTGTCAAGTCTTCCAAAATCCGTCAAGACAAAAGAGGGTTTCATAAAAACCGATGCGGTTGTAACGCGCACCGGCATTTTTATTTATCATAACGAAGACGGCACGGTCAGGCGAGAACTGCGCGACCACCGCGAAGTATTCAACCGCGATTCTCTTGAAACGATGAAAATGATTCCGTTGACGAACGATCATCCGCAAACGGAAACGAAACTTCTCACTCCAGAGAACGTCAAGCAGTTTCAGGTCGGGTTTACAGGAGAGAATGTTCGTGCCGATGGCGAGAACGTCCGTATACCTGTTTCCTTAACAGCGAAGGAAGCGGTTGACGCATACGAAAATGGAAAACGCGGCTTGTCGTTAGGATATGAATGCGATCTTGTTGACGAATCCGGAGATTATGATGGAATGCGCTTTGATTGCAAGCAAACCAATATCAGATACAATCATCTTGCAATCGTCAACTCGCCTCGTGCCGGAGAAAATGCGCGTCTTGACAGCGTGGATATTGACAATACGAACGATGTCGAATCTTTAACACATAAACAAAAGGAGCAACACATGCCCAAAGTAACACTTGACGGAATCGAATACGAAGCGGCGCCCGAAGTCATTAATGCGTTGACAAAGGCAATCGCCCGTGCCGATACCGCAGAAGTAAGTATCAAGACCGCGAAGACCGAAGCGGACAAAAACGCCGCGGATCGCGATTCGCAGAAAGCAAGAGCGGATGCACTGGAAGCGGAAAAAGCAAAAATGCCGGAGCAGATTTCCGCGGCAGTTGCGGCGCGTATCGACCTTGAGCGCAAAGCGACGATCGTTCTTGACGAAAAAGACCGTGAAGGGCTTGACAAACTCACGGACGTTGACATCAAGAAAAAAGTCATCCTCTCTGTTTTCAAGGACGCGAAACTCGGCAACGTAAGTGCGGATTATCTCGGTGCCCGTTTCGACAGCGCGGTAGAAATGTCCGATAAAGTCAAGCGCGATACGGCGATGGCTGACCAGCGCGCAAAGTCGGGGCTTGCCGCAGGCGGACACGCCGACAGTACGGGAACGAACGAACACGCGAGCGTCGAGAAGTCGGAAAAGTCGTATCAGTCGGGTGTCAAGGAAGCGTGGAAGTCAAAAACGGACGGATGCGATGGATCGAAAAGCATGAAGGATAAGAATATCGGAAGCATGTCGCGGAAGTAAACAAAGGCAAACGATTTACAAACCATAAACTTTCTCAAGGAGAAGAAGATGTCACAAATTCTTTATAACAGGTATATGAACATTGCCGTCGCGGGTCTTATCGCGGATGCGCAGTTCACAAACAAGGATGGCTTGCAGGCCGCCGAAGCTATCGGGCTTGGCCTCGCAGTTATCCAGAAAATCGGTATGCCGAATCAGGGACGTTTACCGAAAGCAAACGTCTCCACGATCGTATTCGACGCCGATCTTAAGTCAACCGGCGGAAACGATGTGATCAATATGAAAGTAAACGGAAACGCAATGTCGCCCGTAACTTTCGCTTCTTCGCATTTGAATACGATGGGCTTGATCGTCACCGCACTGAAAGCGATTTCAGGCGTAGCAAACGCAGTGCTTGACGCAAGCGACACGGACAACCGGACGATTATCGTCACGTCAACGGACGGGCTGAATTGCCTTGTCACGGATATCACCGTTGTCGGAAGCACAACTCCAGCGAATGGCTCCGCTTCCGTCTCTACTGATGATACGATCTACGGCGTGTCAATCATGTCGCAAGCAATACAACAGCCGTATCCCGCTCTCAATGCGCCGATTCTTTACAATAACGGAGCGCCGGTTGGATGCCTGCTTCGCGGTCGTATCTGGGTTGTCGCGGAAACCGTCGTGACAAACGGTGATGCCGTTTACATGCGCTTCCTTGGCGATCATTCGCAGATCACCGCTCCATCAGTCACGCCGCCCGTTGGTTACGCGGCAGGTTTCTACAAAGACGCGGGCAATTTCAGGAACGACGACGATGGCGGTACCGCCGTTCTCGTTGACGGTATGGAATGGCGTTCAGTCACCAGCGCAGTGGGCGGGCTTGCGATGGTTGATATTAATATGCCGCAGTAATCAAGTAACGTTCGTCAACCATTAACAAACGATAAACCGTAAACCGTAACAAGGAGAAGCACAATGTCAGTCAAAAAGTTTGAGATCAACAGTGTTCACCTTGACGCGAACGAAAATATCTTTTTCGCCCGTCAACTTGAATACATCATGGCGCAAACTTACGATGTCGTCTACCCGGAATATAAAGCGCAGAGACTTTTCCCGGTGATGACGGAAGCAGGCCCCGGCGCTGAAAGCATTACGTACAGGCAGTTTGACCGTGTTGGTATGATGAAAGTCATATCGAATTATTCCGATGGACTGCCGCGTGTCAACGTCAAGGCAAAAGAGTTCACCACCCCCGTCCGTCCCTTCGGCGCTTCATACGGCTATAACATTGACGAAGTGCGCGCCGCACGTTTCGCAAATAAGCCGCTGGAGATGCTTGAAGCGGAAGCCGCACGTCAAGCGTATGAGCAAACCGTCAACCAGATTTCCTATTTTGCCTATCCCACGGACGGAATCTGGGGCGGACTCACCGGCGTTCTCTACCAGCCGAACGTCACGATTGACACATCGTTAACCGGAAGTTGGGGCTCCGATCCGGAAGTCGCGCTGAAAGACATGAACAAGGCGGTGGCAAATATGATCGTGTTGACAAAGGGCGTCGAGATGCCCGACACGATGCTTCTGCCGCTCCAGCAGTGGGCGTATGTAACCAGCACGCCGCGATCCACGTACAGCAACTTCACAATCGCGGAATTCTTCCTCCAGAACAACCCGTCTGTTAAGACGCTCGAAGCGTTGAACGAGTTACAGGCCGTGTCTCCGAAACCGTCAATCATTCGCGCTGGTACGGGCAATCTTTCCACCACGACGAACCTGATGGTTCTTTACAAAAAAGACCCGCGGAAAATACAGCTTCACATTCCGCAACCGTTCGAGCAGTTCCCGCCCGAACAGCGCGGACTGGAGTGGCTTGTCGCGTGTCATGCGAAGATAGCGGGTATCATCACACCTTACCCGTTGTCAATCTCGATAGCCGAGGGGCTTTAACCCCTCCTCCTGGCGGCCGGAGTGAAGACCGCCACGTTTCTTTTCTCTTTTATTTGTCAACAACGTTCTTTCACTTAACAAAAAAGGGGTTAAGCCATGATAGTAAACAACACTTGTCCGAACGTAAGAATCTTTGCGTATAAGGACGCAAAGAATATTCAGCAAACCTGCTATATCTTCCCCGGTGTCAACGGGGAAATTCCGGAAGCGGTCGCCGAAAGCGAATCATTCAAGGAACAGCGTGACCTTGACTTACTGAAAATTATCACGACGAAAAAACCTATACCGATTGACCCGACACGCGCCGGAATTGCGGTTGACAGAATCGCAGTAGTGCCGGATAACGACGTGGTAGAGGCGATGCTTGACATGGAAGAAAAAAAGGCGCTTATGCTTCTTCCCGACATAACGAAGCGCGCCACGCTCATTTCTCTGAAAGCAAGAGAGAAGCGTGCCAGTCTCATTCAAGCGATTGAAAAGCAGATCGAAGATATCGACAAGCTGAATACTCCTGCAAGAAAGTAAATGAAGATGAATGCCTTACAGATAATAACGCTTCGCGCCCCACAATGGGCGACCGATCCGCGTATCAACGATATGATCGTTTACGTAAGAGATTACACATCACAAGAAGCGTTCGGTCAGGACACGGAGCGCGCCATTGCGCTTCGTGTCTTGCATATTTTCGCGCTCGAAGCGCAACGCAATGGCAACCCCGGTATAGGTTCCTCCAGCGGTCAAGGTCATGCCGGGCAAGTAACAAGTGAAACCGAAGGTCAATTAACAAAAGCGTTCTCGTCCGGTTCCGATGCCGCAAAGCGTTATGGCGCTTTGTCAACCACGGCTTACGGACAAGAATTGATTGAATTGATCCGAGCGAACGTATTTTCGCCGATAACACGAGCAGGAGCGTCAACGGACGCGCTCAATAACTATCAATGGTTATGGAATCCGTTTGCATGAGCGTAAGACAAAGAATAATTGACAATGGATATACGAATCGCATTGAGGAGATTGCGAAAATGAATCATCTGTTTACAAAAGTGGGTTTTCCGGAAAACGGCGAAGTTGGAGAACAGCGCACAAAAGTTGTGCCGATCCGCGTTGAGAAAGGCCGCTTTGCCGGACGTAAACACGAAGCACGCGGATCAGGACATAAAGCCGCCGATACGATGTCCGAGATAATTCAGATCGCCGCGGTGCATGAGTTCGGTGCGCCGAATAAAAATATTCCGGAGCGTTCGTTCGTTCGGTCAAGTCTTGACGAGAATTTACAGGAATTGCAAATATTCAAAAAGCAACAAGCGGAGTTCGTCATAAGAGGAAGACAAACGGCAATGGTCGGAATTGCTAAAATCGGCGAATGGTTGACGAACAAGATGAAGCTAAAAATCAATAGTAATATCCCGCCAAGACTTGCCGACGCGACTATCGCTCGTAAAGGTTCATCCAAGTCTTTGATTGACACGGCGCAAATGCTTAACAGCGTGCAACATACGGAGGCGTATGCCCAATAGTCTTTTTCGAAGAACATTGCTGGGTATTCATTTCGGCGCGGGTTCTTACGTGCAAGGTCGATGGGTGGAAGGCGCTCCCTCGATTATCAACTTTGACGCAAGCGTACAACCGACAACGCCGCATGATTTACAATATCTTGACATTGCGAGACGCGAACGCAAAACATACACGCTTTATACGGATTATAAATTGCTTGCGTTAAAGCCGGGCTTGATAAATCCGGATTGCGTTGACATTAACGAGGAGCGGTACGAAGTGAGCGCGGAAGCGCCGTGGCAGAACAATGTCATTTCCCATTATAAATATATCGTTACCTTAAAGCAAGCGATTGAGGAATAGTTATGGTGTCGATTTACACAATAGAGAACGCGCTTTTCGCATGGGCGACACTTGTTCTCCCTCCAGCGACACCGATAATCTGGTATCATGTAAACGCGCCTCGGCCTGTTGTTCCTTATGTCGCTTTGCACTTATCGACTATCAACAGCGTTCACGTTGATTATGTTGACGGAAAAGGTAACTTAACAGGCAACAGGGATTTCACTTTACTTTGTCAAGGTATCGGCAAGTATTCGATGGATTATCTTGAAACGATGAAAACGTCTTTAGAGAAACCGGCGATTCAGGAATTTCTCCGAAGTAAAGGTGTTGCTTTTGTTGAGCGTCTTGCTCTTTCCTGTATATCAGAAGTTGTAGATTCACGCTGGGAGGAGCGTAATATTCTTGATCTGAAATTCCGCTTCGCGCAACTTGACACGGACGACAGCGGAATGATCGAACACGTAAACGGCAGAGGCACTTTAAAAGATGTCGATTTGTCAACAATAACGGTAGTCAACATAAACACATAATCAGGAGGAACTCATGGCTCCAGTAAATGAAATAGTTGATGTTCAAATTTCCAGGGGTTCGGTTAACATTTCGCAAACAGGGTTCGGGACAATAATGATTCTCGGCGGAAACGCAAATTTTCCGGAACGCTTGCGATACTTTTCAACATCGGACTTGTCCGCGATTGCAAACGCTTTACTTTCGGGAACAAGCGCGCCGGAGTATGCGGCGGCGCAAGCGATCTGCTCGCAGAATCCGAAATGTACGCAACTCGCCATCGGTCACCGCGGTTCGATTGTCACGTCTACATTTTCAGGAACGATGACAGGCGGAACGATAAAGGCAACCGTCAACGATAAGACGGCGACCGTATCATTTACAACCGATATTCCGACAACGCTTGACGCACTTGTCACCGCGCTTGGAACGGTTGCCGGAGCGGTTGTCACTCATGCCGCTTTGTCAAGCATTCTCGTTATCACTCCTTCCAGCGGTTACGTTGTCGGCGTATCTTATGTCATAACGCCGAACACCGGGAACACCATCGCCGTTTCTTCTACGTCAAGCGAAACCGAAGCGATAGCGGACGCGCTTAATGCAATACAGGAATATCAGAACGACTGGTACGGGCTTATTCTTGTGTCAAGAGATACGGGCGCGGTGAGTTCGGCGGCGGCATGGATCGAAGCGGCGGACATGAAAGTATTTGCTACCGCAAGCGCCGATCCGAACGTCATTGCGACTTCTGATACTACGTCAATCGCGCATCGGTTTCAAACGCTCGGATATCTGAAAAGTCAGGTGCGTTATAGCGCAAAAGCCGCGACTGAATTTCCGGACGCCGCAATGCTTGGTAGAATTCTTCCTTACGATCCGGGAAGTTATACCGCGGCGTTCAAGTCTCTTGCAGGCGTGTCAACCGATTTACTTACGACAACGCAACGCGCCGCCGCTTTTGCAAAAAATGCGGATGTCTATGAGTATGTCGGCGGTGTCAATATCACGCGCAACGGTAAAGTTTCCGGCGGCGAGTATCTTGACATTATGATATTCATTGACTGGTTGAAAGCGCGTTGCACGGAAGCGGTTTATTCCATTCTCGTAAGTAATCTGAAAGTTCCCTATACGGACGCGGGAATCGCATCTGTCGAGAACGCCTTAACGCAACCGCTGAAAGCCGGTCAGAACGCGGGCGGTATTTCGCCGACAGCGTACAACGATCAGAAAGCGCAGATCGGTGGATTCTATATTACCGTTCCGCGCTTGCAGGACGTTCCCACGGTTGACAAGACGAGCAGAACGTTAAACAATGTCAAGTTCGTGGCGTTCCTCGCGGGCGCGATACAGATTGTCAAGGTGCAAGGAACGGTGACGCTGTAAACAAACGATAACGAAAACATTAACTTTATAAAGGAGAATATCATGTTGAGGACTTACGACCCGAAAAGTTGTCTTGTGATAATCGGCGGCGTTCCGATGGGCGGATATGCCGATGGAACTTTTGTGAGTATTGAGCGTACCAGCGACACGTTTACCAAAGTGAGCGGTGCCGATGGTATCGTTTCACGCGCAAAAACAAACGACCGCTCCGGTACGCTCACCCTTACACTTGCGCAAACAAGCCCGTCCAATGATATTTTATCCGGCTTTGCAGTTGCGGATGAACTGTCAAATGCGGGAATCGTTCCTATTCTTGTCAAGGATATGAGCGGTTTCAGTACATACGTTGCCGCTTTCGGATGGGTGAAAAAACCGCCGACCGGCGAGTTTGCGAAGGAGATTTCGGATCGTGAATGGACGCTCGACCTTGCCGACCTTGAGATGTTTGCAGGCGGCAATGACGCGGCAACGGTGTAAATTTTTCTTCACTTTACAAAAGAGGGGTTAAACCATGATTGAAACAAAAGAAAAAGCCATTGACGAACACAACGTCATGGTCACGCAATTTCCGGGAAGGCGCGCCTTGATGTTTAAGACGCGATTAATAAAACTTCTGGGCCCAAGTATCGCGCAGTTATTTACAGAAAAGGGTGTCGATGCCGAGGTTGACTTCTCCGCAATATCCAAGGCGCTTGATAAACTTGCGGAAAATCTTAACGAAAACGAGTACGTTAAATTCGTACTCGATCTTCTCCAGTGTACACGCTTTGACGGAAAAGAAATCGGCGAAAACGTATTCGACACGGAGTTTGCCGGGAACCTGCTTCTCATGTATAAAGTGCTATGGTTTACTCTGGAGGTAAACTATGGATCTTTTTTCGGGGAGGGCGGTATTGGAAAAATCCTTTCCAAATTACCGCAAGTAAAGGAAACAAAAACTCCGCAAAAATCAAGCAAGCACTTGACGCCGTAGAATTCGATCTTGCGGAGGAGTTTCTTGTATGGCGGTTAGTCTTTGAAGGAGGAGTTGACTTGCACGGGCTGGAAACAACGTGGAGTCTTGACGATATGATACGCGCAAACACCATGCTTGACATCAAAGGAACAATACAAGAACTCTACATCTCTGGAGCGACCGATGGAAAATAACGGCTTTGTAAGACAAGAAACGTGTGACGCTTTACATACGGCGTCCGATAAACGATTTGATCGAACGGAAAAGGACATTGACAAACAATGGGAAGCGATCGAAAGCATACGCAAGGTTCTCCAAAAACAAGCGGTACAAATTGCCGTAATTGTCGGCGGAGTTTCCGCAGTTGTGCAAGTGCTTTCTTTCGTGATTCAGTTTGTGTATAAACCCTAAATTGTCGTTCAAGGATTCGTATGATTATCCGTGAACTCATAAATCTAATCGGGTATGAGATAGACGAAGCGGCCTATAAAGAAGTAGAAGGACGCTCTAAAGCGTTATTTGACAGTATAGGACAATTCGGGCGCGAGATGTCTATTAAAGTTACCGCGCCGCTTACCGCCGCCGCCGCTTTCGCTGTCAACGAATTTACCAACTATAAAACCGCACTCGCATTTATCAATCAAACGATTGCCAGTACCGGAGGAGCGGCAAAAGAAACCGCGGCGGATTTATTAAAACTTTCCGAGTCTATGAGCGGTAAATCGCTCTATGCGGAAAGCGATATACTCGAAAAGGTTACCGGGCACCTGTTGATGTATGATAAAATATCCGGTAAGACATTCGATGGCGCTACGCAAGCAACGGTTGATCTTGCCGCACGCATGAAAATTGATCTCGCAAGCGCGGCGCGAATAGTTGGAAGATCGCTTAACGATCCAATCGGCGGTTTGATGCTTCTCCAGCGTTCGCAAATCGGGGTGACAAGAGCGGAAATCGCCTATATAGAGCAAGTTGCAAAAGCAGGAAGAATCGCCGATGCGCAACGCATGGTTCTTGATCTTCTTAATCGTAAAGTTGGCGGTTCCGCGCAAGTTGCGCGGGATGCTTCATCCGGATTTATGTTGTTTACGAACAAGACTCGTGAATTGGCAAAACAGTTCGGCGAAATTCTCCAGCCGTATTTCAAGCAGTTCTACGAAACACTTGTCAAGATTCTTGACAAGATAGAAAATATGTCGCCGGAAACGAAAAAATGGCTTCTTATTATCGCTGGTATTGCCGCCGCAATCGGGCCCATAGCGACTGCTTTAGGAGGAATCGGCAATATGGGTTTGTTTACTGCGAAAGGAATTGACGCAATCGCAAAGGCGATAAAATGGGTTGTATTGATGGCGGTTCCTCTTGCTGGACTTTTCTTCGAAATAATAGTACCGCTTTTAATAATCGGCGCAATCGTGGCCGGTTTCGTTATTGTCATTCAGGACATTATAACATGGATTCGGGGCGGCGATAGTCTACTCAAGAGATGTTTTGCGGATGTCATAAGATGGGGAGACGCATTTACCAACTGGTTTGTCGGCGTACTTGACATTGTGCAAAAATGGATCAACAACTTACCTTCAAAAATCAGCGGTGCGCTTTCTCCAATATTGTCAAGCATTGGTGTATGGTTTACAAAAGTATGGGATGCTACCCTTGCTTGGCTTTCTGGCGTTGGGATTTCCGTTGTAAAGTGGTTCGACAGTCTTATCATCACACTATATAATGTAATCCCCGCGTGGATTGATAAAGTTGTATCGCTCATTACCACAAAGATACAGGCAATCCCTCTTATCGGGCAATGGTTGCGAGGTGTCAATGCTTTATTCGGAGGTGGCGCGCCCGCCGGTGGTGCCGGTGCGACAAGCGGCACGCCCGTCAATCCTTCGGGCACAACCACGCCATTCAATATGACAGCGCCGCAATTCGGTATGAATATGTTTCGACCTTCTCCAGCGTCAACGACAAGCGCAACAACCAAAAATGTAAATGTCAATTCTACTATCGCAATGACCGTGCCCGCGGGAACACAACAACAACAAATCACGGCGGTCAAGCAGGCGGCAGAACAAGCGGTATCGTTCGCGTGGAACAATCACTTACGCGCAACATATTTGCAGGTACAACAATGATCTCATTAATTCTTAATAAAAAAGCGCCGGGTAAAATAGGCGTGCTTGAACTTGACGCGACGATACACGAATCGCATGAGTATACGAATACGATTACGGAGTTCCCGGTTGAAAAAGGATTCAACATAAGCGATCATATTATCCGCATACCGGAGAAGTTGACAATGGAGGGATTCATTACCAATACGCCCATTCCTCGTTCGTCAAACTTGCAATCGCTGGAAGGAGCGAATGCGACACAATTAATTGCGGATAATACAAACGGCCTGCAACAACAACAGCTTGCCTCGGAAGTCAATCGTGTCGAAAACGCGCTGGAAATACTGCTTGATCTTGCGGGTCTTCCTCCAGCGACGAAAAGCACAAGCGATATTACTACGAACAATCTATTTCCGAAAGTAATTGACATCGTAGAAACCGGCTTGCGTCAATATAAAAATATGGTGATAACTCGAATCACTATTCCACGCGATAGAAATACCGGCGAGACGATGCAATTTACTTGCGAGATGCGACACATTGTAACCGTGACAACGGAGACGGTAAATTTTCAGAACGTCAGCGAACTTAACGGACGCGCACCACGAGCAGTAAAGCAGGCAACGCCCGAAACGAAAAAAGGCGTTCAAGACGGCAAGACGGTGACGCCTGTGAAGCAACAAACGGCAGATAGCTGGGCGCTTGACTGGTCAAAAAAATTAGGGCTGGAAAAATAATTATGGTTTTTATTCCTATGTTTACCGATCCTTGTTTTAGTCAAGATATTGTGCTTGACAGCGTGCCGTATCGTCTTCGTTTTTACTGGAATACGCGAGGCAATTTCTGGGCGGTTGACTTCTACGATAGAGACTTGAATCTGCTTGTTGCCGGAATAAAGATCGTCAACGATTATGAATTGCTTTTCAATCATCCGGATCGTGGACTTCCGCCCGGACAACTGCTCGTCATTGACTATCGCGGAATAGGGTTTGAGATTGCTTTTGAAGATTTTACAAATGAAAACTGCGATCTGGTCTACATTGAGGCGGTGGCGGCATGATAACTCAATTTCATAGACAAGCAACCATACAAATAGCGAGCGGTGAGACATTTACGGGTACGGCTTTACAAGTAGAGAATCTTCGCGTATCTTTTCGTGTCAAAAAAACAAGTACAAGCGATTTTAATACCGCTTCAATCCAGATTTACAATCTCAATAAAGACACGCGGGAAAAAATCAACGCGATTGATCTGGGCAACCTTGTATCTGTCAAAGCGGGCTATGTAGATCAAAAGCAGGAGATAATCTTTGTCGGAAATACTCTTTTGACAACCATCAACGTCGAGCGTCCGAACGTCATCACGAAGATCGAAGCGCAAGATGGGCATGGTGTTATGAATCAACTGAAATTTTCCATAAGCTATAAAGCGGGTTCCTTTGCCGTCAAGATATTGAAAGATGTGCTTGCGAAAACGCCTATCGACGCAAAACATATTGACTGGTCGAAGATACACGACAAGCAATATAAAAACGGATTCTGTTTTCAAGGCGATGCGAAGGTACTATTCACGAATGTATGCAACTATCTTGACGCGATCTGGTCAATCCAAAATAATCAAATGAAAATAACGCCTATTACCGGCGTTGATACGGCGCAAATAATCTACTTGACATCTGAAACCGGATTGATCGGTTCTCCTGAAAAAATACGCGACGATGCGCTGGCGCTTTACGGAACGCAATTCAGAAAGAAAAACACGATCAAAGTTGTCGGCGCGACCGGAAAAAAATATCGTAAAGCAATCGGCGGAGGTTATAAAATCAAGTGTCTTCTACAACCGTTTATTGAGCCCGGAAGTGTTGTGCAGGTCAAGAGCGATACGATCAATGATATACAATTTCGTGTCGTGGAAGTTGAACACGTTGGAGATACGCACGGCAACGACTGGCAATCCAATGTCAACGCAATGGTGATAGACGTATGAATACAACACGCGCCCCCGTAAGTCAACCTAATCTAATAACGGTAATTCAGCATGTTATTGTGGACGCATTATCGTCCGTACATACCGCTTTTCCGGCGCAGATCGAAAAATATGATTTTACAACCGCTAAAGCGGACGTCAAACCGTTGATAAATGCGACATATCCCGACGGCTCTGAAATGGAACTTCCGGTTATACCGAACGTGCCGATAATATGGCCGCGAACTTCTCTGGGGTCGATCTCGTTTCCTCTCCAGCGCGGAGACGGTTGTCTTATAATCTGCGCAGAGCGATCACTTGACGACTGGCTTTCTCTTGGAAAGCAAGGCGCTCCTGCCGATACTCGAATGTTCGATCTCAATGATGCGATAGCAATTCCTGGCTTGTATTCCTTCGCTTCACAAACGAAAATAACCGGAAGCGACAAATTCGAGATACACTATAAGGATCAACAAGTCACGATTGACAACGATGGAAATATCGCAATCGGTAAAGACGGCCTTGACGCTCTTGTAAAGAAAAATTTTCTTTCGCATACGCATACGGTGAAGGTCACAACTACTTGTCCTGCGGGCGCCGGAACCGGCTCTGGTTCCGCGGCGGTTGCCGTCACGTCAGATGCGGATTTTACACAAAAGGTAAAAGCGCAATGAAAGATTTACAAATAAACATGGAAGATACGGAATCAGGCGTAAAGAACGATCTGATTGTTGACAAGTTCGATTTATCGCTTGTTGACAAGATAGATCAAATACGGCACAAGTTACAGATACGCTTGCAGTTTTTCTATGGAGAATGGTACCTGGATACAACGCAAGGCGTAAAATACTTCGATGAGATTTTTAAAAAGAATCCGACTCTTGCGCGGGTACAATCTATATTAAAGTCAGTGATAACCGATACGCCCGGCGTTACGGAGCTATTAAATATTTCATGCAACCTTGACAAAACAAAGCGGCAACTATCGGTTGCGTTTACGGTAAGTACGACATTAGGCGTAAATATCACAATGTCAACAGGAGTAAATCTACCATGAGCGGATTATCTGTAAACGGGTTCGAAGCGAAACGTCTTATCGACATAAATCAGGAACTTGCGGATGCACTTAAAAATGCTTTCGGAAATATTGATACAAGCGCGGATTCCGTATTCGGTCAAGTGATAGGCGTACTGTCGAAACCGCTTGCCGATCTCTGGGAACAAATGGAGCAGGTTTACTTTTCGCAATATCCTGATACCGCGAACGGCGTACCGCTTGATTACGCGGTTGCCTTGATAGGAATTTCACGCAATCCCGCGACATATTCACAGGGTCAAATTGCTTTACAAGGCGATGACGGAACTGTCGTTCCAGCGGACACGCAAATCGCGCAAGAAGTAACGGGCGTGCTTTTCAGAACAAAAGCGGATGCAACAATAACCTTGACAGATACGCCGAAGGTATTTGTCAAAATTGAATCGGCGGTTGCAGGTAAAAAATATTCCGTTACTGTCAACGGGACGGAATACTATTATGTTTCCGCTTATGTCGAATCGGAATACGTGATCGCGACAAAGCTAAAAACGGACGCAACACATGGGCTTGTCAACTGTTCGCTTGTCAACGTGACGGATAACGGCAACGGTTCTCTATTGATAGAATCGAAATCATCCTCCACCTTAACTTTCGATGTTCAAGGTCAAGTTGCGGATAGTATGTCGTGGTGGACGCCCGCGGATATTATCGCGCTTGACATCGGCAATATTCCCGCTCCAGAGAACACGCTCAATGTGATTGTAAACGCGGTTAGCGGGCTTGACAAGGTAAATAATTTTGCAAGTATTACAGCGGGGCGCGCTATCGAAAGTGACGATGCTTTGCGTTTACGTGCGATATCCTCGCGTAAAGCAATCGGCGCGGCTTCCGTGGAAGCGATACGTGCGCGAATTTTGGATGATGTGCCGGATGTGACCGCGTGTATTGTCATTGAGAATCCGACTGATGTTTATGACGCGGTTAATCTTATTGATCCGCACGCTGTCAAGATAATAGTTGCGGGCGGTGTTGATCTTGCCATAGGAAAAATGATCTGGCAGGTCAAGGCCGCTGGCATAAAAATCATGGGCGGCGCTGGTTCCACCTCCGTTACGTTTATTGATAGTCAAGGAAATTTACAAACGATATACTTCTTTCGCCCGATACCGAAGTATGCGTATGTAGATGTCGTAATATCGGAAACCGATCCGACATTGATTCCCGTCGGGTATCTGGAACAGGTTCAAAATAATATTCTCGCGTGGGGCAATGAGTTTACTATCGGTCAAGAAATCATTTATCAACAGTTATTCGGCGTTATTTATCAAGTGCCGGGTATTCTTAAAGCGGCTGTCAAGATCGCATTGATGAATACGATAACACCGCCAGCGCCGGGCGACTGGAAGACGGACAATATTGTGATGCCGAGCAAGGATTGTTACGCTGAATTCGCTTTGTCAAGAATAACAGTTGCTTGATGACGGAGAAAATATGATAGACACCAACGCATGGAAATACAGAGCGACCTTTCATATAGATCATACAAAGATCGTTTCCGATTATGGCGCGTTCGCTCCAGTGCTTCGGTGGACGGGTTCTACCGGAGGCATACCGTCCGCAATGTTGCAAATCGGCAACGCGCAGGCCGCGAAATCGGACGGCGGAGATATACGCTTTACAGATGCAAATGGCAATGAATGTCCTTTTGACATTGTAGAATTTACACAAGCGGCGGCTATCGCGGATGCCCGTGCAGAAATATGGGTAAAGTTGCCCGCGCTTTCATCGACCGCTGATACCGTATTCTATATGTTCTGGGGCAATTCTTTCGCCAATGCTTATGCGTCAAGTGATACTTTCGGTCGTTATAATGCTTTTGAGGGCTGGAACATGGTGTATCACGGAAACGATACCGGATCCGGAAACATGAATAATTCTAAAGCGTCAATCGGGAACATGACAAACTCCGGCACAACTGTTCTTGACAATGGGAAAATCGGCAAGGCAAGATCGTTCGATGGTTCAAGCAATTATATGTATATCGACGGCGGCTTGACGGCGGGAAATCCGAACTTCGGCACTTACTGGACGGCGATGGGGTGGGTTTACTGGAACGGATTTTCACCTTCAGTAACTAAAAAAATATTCGACTTTGGCAATGGTGCCGGAGTTGACAATTTTGAAATACATTCCGAACCCGGAACCAGTCCCGTGACCGGCACTATACACCTATTTAACAATACGTCAGACCGTAATCGGCAGGACGCTTCACTTTGGGCAACAGGTGCATGGAAGCATTTTATTTATGCGTGGGACGGGGCGGCAGGATTATTGCATTTGTATATAAACGGCGTTGAAGTTGGCTCTGCTACTTCCGCGCCTGGTTGTTTGCGTGACGCGACTCGTTCTGGTTGCTTTCTGGGAAAGTCAAACTGGGGCGGTGGCGATCTTTTCAACGGGTATCTTGACGAAATGAGAATAGGCAATTCCGTGGCTTCCGTCGCTTACGCCTCTATCTCATACAACGCGCAAAACAATCCGGAAACTTTTGCGGTTTATGATACCACGGTTGTCAAGCCGTCATTCCCGACCGGGTGGAAATTTAAATGCTCGTTGACAAACGATCATACCAAGGTTGGTACAGGCACACAAAGCAATTTTACTTCTCCATTTATCTGGACGGGATCGCAAGCGACTTCAAATTTACCGCAGGCAATGTTCGACGCTGATGGTACGCAACCGGCGAAATCAGATGGAAGCGATGTTCGATTTACAAGCGATGCGGCCGGAACAACGCAAATACCATTCGAGATCGTTTCATTTTCAACGAATAACGATCCATCTCTTGCAAGAGCAGAAATATGGGTGCAAGTGCCATCTGTAAATTCATCATCTGATACGGTAATTTATGCCTGGTGGGGAAAATCGGATGCGGTTGCTTATCTTCCTGGCGAGACTTACGGAAAATATGCCGCGTGGATGTCTTCTTATAACGCTGTTTACCATGGAGACGGTTCAGGGAATCTTGCTGATTCTACATCCAACGGTTTTGCGGCTGTCAATAACGGCACGACCGAAACAACGGGCAAAATCGGAAAGGCGCGAAGTTGCAACGGCACATCTCAATACGCCTCTATTGCCGGAAATCAAGGGATTACAAACGGTGATGTAACGGAAGAGGTCTGGTTCAATGCCGTCAATACAACGGACACGGACGATCACTCCGCGTTGATCTCTCACTACGATGATGGCGTGAAGGTTGATTACCGGATTTTCCAATTGACTACCGGCATAGGTGTAGCTCGTCACGCGCCGAATGTTGTGTGGGGTGAAACTACTCAAACAGCAATAAACGCCGGAACGTGGTATCGCGCCGATCTGGTTTACTCTGGAACAACATTGTCTTTTTATCTCAATGGCGCTTTCCAGCGAAGCATTACGATAAATACCGCCGGAACCGGAAGCTATACTACGCAGTTGCTTTTAGGTAAGGGAAACGCCACAGCGCCGACATATTTTTACGGCTCGCTTGACGAAATGAGGATCTCGAATATTGCTCGTTCGGCGGCGTGGATATTGACCGACTATAATTCACAGAACGACCCGCATTCGTTCTGGAGCGTGGGAACGATAGTAACAGCGGGAAACTGGTTTCTTTTACAAATGAAAAACGAAGTATATAACTCCATAAATTCACAGATGAGGTAGATTATGTCAAAGCTGATGTATGGTATCGCGCCCACAAGTGTCAAGTTGCGCGTCAAGCTGATGGACTCGTCAAAAACTGACGGAAGCGGATTAACCGGCCTCGCCTATAATAGTTCTGGATTGATAATAAGCACAATCCAGAATGTTCGAGGCGACGCTGGCGAAGCGTCCGCTACTGTCTATACATCCGCGGCATCAAACATAGAAACGATCACGACCATCGGGACATACGCCGCGCCGTCAACAAACAAATGTCGGTTCAAAGAAGTTGACGCGACGAACCATCACGGCGTTTACGAAATACAAATCGCCGATGCAAGGTTTGCAAACGGCACAAATCCGATAACGCTACTCGTATCAGTCTCCGGCGCGACAAATCTTGCTCAATGCGACGTTGAAATCGAATGCCAGAACGTATCTGTCAATGCGATACAAGTCAACGGCACGGCGCAAACAGCACGCGATCTTGGCGCAAACATTGATACGACTGTATCTTCGCGCCTTGCAACAAGCGGATATACCGCGCCGGACAATACAAGTATTTCCGCGATTAAAACAAAAACCGATAATCTACCCGCTTCTCCAGCGAGTACAACGAATATTACCGCTGGAACGATCACGAACGTCACGAACTTGACGAACGCTCCGACAGCGGGCGACTTTACTTCCACG
>Ga0209777_10000805_pt1 | contig 48529 bp, 40 predicted proteins | sample FrelakmetHBP12HB_FD_187147 | JGI IMG/M metagenome (GOLD analysis project Ga0209777, IMG submission 187147) | Freshwater lake sediment microbial communities from the University of Notre Dame, USA, for methane emissions studies -HBP12 HB (SPAdes)... | ecosystem: Environmental > Aquatic >... | reverse complement strand
AAGCGGGTAGCTAATCTGCTGGGTAAGATTCCTACAATGGAAGACTTCGACAAACAAAGTGAAATCGCCGCTGTGACTCTTGCCAAACGCTTTGGTGGTTGGAAGTCTGCTCTTTTGTCGGCCGGATTCGACCCCGAAAAATCTCGCCTTACTTATCAAGACATAGAATTGATTCAAGAACTTCAAATGGTGGCTTCCGATTTAGGGCGAACACCTTCTACCACTGAGTTTGATGATTCATCTTCGGTAAGTTCTTCGTCCACAATCATTGGCCGGTTGGGTCCTTGGAAAGACGCCTGCCAGCTTGCAGGGCTAAAACCTTATGTCTCAACCAAACTGCAAAACGTGCCAGCGGGCTGGTACAAGGGTCAACGGAAGTTGAAGATTGGAGAGGATGACCTACGATATCTGTACGAAATCGAGGGAATGAGCGCTTCAGCCATTGCTGCTCGCTATAATGTAGGCCATAGCACAGTGTCGCGTCTTATGAAGGAATTCGGAATAGAGGTAAAAAAACTTCACTACTCAATGCCACGTGAAACTGCTATTGAGGCAAAACTATACGCAGAACTGGAAAGACGAGGCGTTACCTTCGTCAAGCAACAAGTAATCGATGGCGTTTGGGTTGTGGATGCCATAATCCCTGGGGCACGCATCGTAATTGAATGCGACGGTGAATACTGGCATTCTTTACCCGAAATGCAGGTCCGAGACAAAAAGAAGGACGCCTACCTCAAATCAAGAAAATATAAAGTGTTTCGTTTCCCTGAAGCAGCAATTCACGCCGATGTAGCTGGATGCGTTCAAAAAGTCATAGAGACACTCATCAATCGCTTTGAGCAACAATAGAGACAAAGGTATGGTGTAACCAGCTTATACACTCGGACGCTCGTTCTTCGCGCCGCTGATTACTGTTGTTAGCCAAACATATAGCCATCAGAATTATCAAATAAACATAGTATCCAGTGAATCATTTTATAAATTCATTGCCTGCTTAAAGAAGGTGTGCTAGTTTACCACACATTCAAGAGGAATAATCAGTATTTAAACAACCGATAAGTAAATGAATAAGTTAAAATCTTCCGCATATCTTGACAGTTTGAATGTTGATACGATGCATTTCGGGCTTGCGGCAATTACTGAACTGTTGTCGCGGCTGGGAAATCCACAAAATTCATATAAGACAATAACAATTGCTGGCACCAACTGCAAGGGATCAACTGCGGCAATGACCTCTGCGATCTTGTGTAGTGCCGGTTATAAGGTTGGTCTATACACCTCTCCGCATTTGGTTGATGTTCGGGAAAGGATTGTCATCAACGGAAAGAAAATCTCTTTGAAGGAATTTAACCAGACTATTGGGTATGTTAAAGATAAAAAGGAACAACCGGTGACTTATTTTGAATTTTTAACCGCTGTGGCCTTTGTATATTTTCAACGCCAGAAGGTAGATATTGCCGTGCTGGAGGTCGGTTTAGGCGGCCGGCTTGATGCAAAAAAGTTTTCTTTATTTTCCGCGGGCGAGGTGCGGTAAACGTTCAGCCGTTGAGTCTCTCGTTGAATTCTTCAAGAGTGAAACTATATTCCTGAGTGCCATAGCTCTCTACGGCAAAAGAAGCGCAAACACTACCCATCAGTGCGCTTTGTTCTATATCTTTGCCGTGAACCAGGCCGCTGATGAGTCCGCCTCGGTAAGAATCTCCGGCGCCGGTTGGGTCTACCACCTTCTTTGCCTTGAAGGCAGGAATAGCAATTTCATTATATTGTGTGGAAACCCGTGAACCCAACTCTCCCAGTGTGGTAATAATTGTTCCGGCCATTTTCAATAAGGCTTCCTTATTCAACCCGGTCTTACTTATGATAAGACTCAGTTCGTAATCATTAACGATTAGTATCCGGCATTCTTCTATGACCTGAATCAAGTCTTTTGTGTTCCACATAGGCAGAGACTGCCCCGGATCAAAGATATAATCGATTCCTCTGGCTTTGCAGGCGCGCGGGTAATTAACCATGTCATCAAAATTGCCGGGAGAAACGATAACAATTGTTTTTTGCGGATAGAATTTGTTAAAGTCCAATGTAGATTGATATTTCATCGCCCCGGGATTAAATCCGGTGATTTGGTTATCGGCGCGGTCAGTGGTAATATAGGCGCCTGCCGTGAATTCGTCGGCGATGATTTTGATGTTTTCCGTGGATATCCCATTTTTCGTAAGCCACTTGAAGTACCTCTGGTAATCATGGCCAATAGTGGCACAGATGATGGGCTTTTCACCCATCAGGGTGAGCGCGTAGGCAATATTGCCCGCTGTGCCGCCGTATTTTTCCTTCATGCCGTTCACCTGAAAGCAAACGTTCAGCATATGAATTTTATCGGGTAGGATATGATCGGAAAAATGTCCGGGGAAATCCATAATCCTGTCATACGCCAGTGAACCGGAAACAATTATTTTCATAAAATCAACCTTTCCAATCATTTCAAAATCATTGTCTGATCATAGGAGACTATAGGAAATATTGATTTATGTGTCAATGATATTTTGCCCAACGATACCATTCCCAAATCAAAGCGCTATCTTTGTTGGCGTCGTTGTCGGCTTCCTCAACGTATAACCTGAAGGTCACGCGTTATTAATTCGCCTCGTCGCCTCCTAGCCCCACTGAAGTGGGACAGTTCAACTAACGAATTACAGTTTACTGCGTAACTGTAATTCGAGTTTCACTGCCGCCTCGATATCATCTTTGATTTAGAAATGGTATTAAGAAGATTGCGGGTAATTTAGTGATCACTGCCAAAGAGTCTGTCAACGTTAATTGGAATGTTTGAGCGCGTTAATCTGTATTTGCCGGATGGTTCGGTTTCAATTTTTTCCACAAAATGCACATTAATGACAGCGCTTTGACCATAAAGAGACAACAGCCGTTCAATTATTTCTTCCTTCAATGATTTGGAGGTGTCAGCTTCCTCTTCAAGAACAATGTTGATATTATAAATACTATCTTGTTGAAAGACCTGATACTCGGCAACAGATTTCCATCCGCTCATAATAGATTCGATTATTGCCGTGGTTACCGGAGCGCCATCTGTCGTATAGGTGAGATCAGCGATACGTCCGGCAAATTCACTGCCAACGTATCCGTCCATGCGGCCGCAGGCGCAAGCGCTGACAGGATCAATCTGCAACAGATCGCCAACGTCGAACCGGATTAAAGATCTCCAGGGATTGGTCAGAGTTGTCAGCAGCAATCTTCCCACATAAGGATATCCATATTCAGGGCGCATAAACTCTACATCAACACGGCAGAAGGAAGATACCTGATGAAGTTTTCCCCTTTCACATTCCATAAAAACATATCCCGCTTCAGTCGAGCCGTAGGAACTGACTAAAGGGGAACGAAAAGTTTTTTGGATATGCTTTCTGGCCAGAATTCCCGGATTTTCGTAGGTAAGAGTAATTACCTGCGGTTGAAAAACTTGCAGATTGTGCCGGCGAGCATATAGTGCAGCCTTCGCCAGATAAGATGGATTTGCCTCCAGAATAGCAGGTTGGAATAGCTCAAGCTCGTAAATGATTCGTTCAATTATCTTGCCGTCCCAAAGGGCTGGATTCATTTTTTCGTTGAGATACAAAAAGCGGCCGAGAGTGCGTTCCTCCATAGTCAGTAAACTATTTATAGAGAGTATACCTGTATTCAATGGACTGGTAAGAATAGCTTCACGATGATCGCCCAGTTTCAATGCCGCCGTATGGGAATTGTAGCGCCATGATGCGGCTTCCGACGCATCCCACCACGGTTGATACCAAACATTTGTAACCTGCTCTTCAATTGTACCGCTGGTATTTACAAGTTCTATTTTCCCGCTCTGCAGGGCAGCGTCAATATCTGCCCCATGGGGAATGAAATTACGCCAGGTGTGTTCCCGCAGATCATGTTTGGAAGTAGCGCCCATTGCCTGAAAACGTTCATCAATCGCAACAGTTGGGCCCGGATCCAACATCTTCCACTCTTTATAAGCCGGCACATGGTAGAGGGCGGTTTCCAAGGCCTTTGTCGATAAAAGATTATAATTTTCAGAAAAATAAGGAGAAACTTTCATTATTAAAACTCTAGTGCTACTTCCGAGTAATAATATCAGCGGCAATAGCACGTACATTTTTCATAGCAGCTGGGAGGTCAATTGTGCGCAGTTGACGTTCTTTCATAACAATCCTGCCGTTGATAATGCTGGTTTTTACGTCGGCGCCGCGCGCGGCATAGACAAGTTGAGAATAACAATTATAAAGCGGGGTGAGGTGAGGTTGATTCATATCTATTAAAATGATGTCTGCTTGTTTTCCTGCTTCGATAGAACCAATCAATTTATCCAGCCCCAGCACTTTTGCTCCGCCGATCGTGGCCATCTTCAAAACTGTTCCCGCGCTCATCACAGTAGGATCAAGGGCCGTGACTTTGTGAATTTTTGCCGCCGTATCCATTTCCCGAAACATGTCCATATCGTTGTTGCTGGCGCATCCGTCTGTTCCCAATCCCAATTTGATGCCGTGTTTCAGCATTTCAGGGACAGGGGCGACTCCTGCAGCCAGCTTCATAGAGCTTTCCGGATTATGCGAAACCTTAACGCCCAGATCAGCAAAGATAGCCAGATCTTCTTTGGCAAGCCAGTTGCAGTGAACGGCAACAGTCTGATCATCAAGAACACTGAGGTCAAGCAGATGCTGCACAGGTTTTTTGCCGTAACGATTTAAGATAATATCGATCTCATCTTTATTTTCGAGCAAATGCAAAAGATATAGAAGACCAGATTCGCGGGCAGCTTCCTTTACGTTGACAAGTGTTGCCGGAGAACAGGTATAGGGAGAGTGACAGAAAAAGGCCGGTGTAATCATCGGCGCATGGGACTGCCAGCGCACCACAAAACGTCTGGCTGCCGCCATCATTTTTCCGAAACTGGATTTGTCCGGCATGATAAAATCAGCGAAACCCTGCGAGACAACAGCGCGCATGCCGGTGGCGCTGAGAGCTTCTGTAATGGTATCTTCAAAGAAATAACCGTCACAAAAAGTCGTCGTGCCGGACATAATCATTTCGGCCATAGCCAGCATGGCGCCGTAGTACACCATTTTTTTATTAACGAAACGTGTCTCCGCCGGGAAAATATGTTTGGTGAGCCACTCCATTAACGGCAGGTCATCGGCCATGCCACGAAAACAAACCATCGGCAGATGCGTATGTGTATTGACTAATCCCGGCATGACGATGCATCCGGAGGCGTTAATCGTTTCTTTGGCCTTGATGGTGGCATATCTTTGATTATTATTTCGTCCAACCGCGACAATAAGGCCGTCTTTAATACCGACAATGGAATCTTCGATAATTTCCATTTTGGCGGACATTGTCATCAGCGTTCCGCCGGTAATCGCTATATCTAAAATATTTTTTTGCAAATCTTTGCCCATTTCCCATTCAAGCGCCATATTTAATTACAACTTCAATCCCGTTAATGCCGAGTCATCATATGTGCTCGACCTTATTTAGTTGACTTGGATACTGTAATGTCAGCGGTCTTACTTCCTGATAGATTACAGGTCGCGGTTACTTCCAGCTTATCACCTTCCGTGGCAGTCACTTTATAGGTATAGGTAAATGGCGATTTGTCGGGTTGTGAGTCGTAATTAGTTTTGCTGATTACGGCAGAGTTTTTCTTGATCTCAACTGTTTTAATGTGATGAAAGCTGGGGAATGAGGATTTGTGTGTGATTGTTACTGCGAGAGTTTGCGCGCCGGAATCATATTCAAGTTTTACATCCTGCGGCGTATCGGCATAAGAAACTTGCGGATAGAGACAGAAAATCATTAAAACAAATAACAAAGCGCTAAGGATACATGTTGAAATTACGTGTATTTTTTTCATAGTATTCCTCCCTAAATATTTAATTTCAATTCTAAAACAAAGCGCTGTTCCTTATAAGAACAAAACGCCCAGGTATGATCAGGAAAAATCAGCCGGGAAATTTTGCTTCCATCAATTCGCTGCCAATCAATCCAAGTGCAATGCTAAAGCCCACAGCTATTATTGTCAGCATGGTGAATAATGCCATCATAAGTAAGGAAGACAATCGCAATGCAAAAGAACCTGCAGCAATAAGAATAGATGTAAACAGGAAGCTCAATCCGAATATGATTTTCTTTTTCAAAAAAGGCGTTGTCACCCTCCGGAATCTGGTCTTGCCGTCAACAAGTCCGGTTAGCAAGGCCAGAATAAGAAAAAATGGGAGAGCAGATGAAACCACTTGCATTGTACAATACAAAACCCCATTAAATTGAGGTGGCGCGACAAAAGATAAACAGGCCAGAACAAAGAGGGTGAAGGCGAAAGATTGTGGAAAATGCACAATAATGGGATGAATATGCAGTCTCAGGATTCTGCGTCTCTTTTCCGTTACAGGGTCTGCATAAGGTTCAAACATCTTTGCGGGCACGCCACATGCCGGGCATACATCTTTAATCTTCCCCTCGCAGGTTACATAACCGCACGCTTTGCATCTGATGAGGTTGGCCATGAAAACATCTCCGTGCTGTTTTTGTGTACTTGTATAATAATATATTTGAGCATCAAATGACAGTTAAAAAATAAGTTGTTGAAAAGTTATATCCAATTCGCTAATATTCATCAGCAAAATTTGGAGGTATCTATGAGCGCGTTACTCCTTGCCCGCATTCAGTTCGCCTTTACTATAGGCTTCCATTTTCTCTTCCCGGCCATGACTCTGGGAACTACACTGATTATTTTAATATCCGAAACTCTATTTCTCACCAAAAAAGATGAAGTCTATAAAAAAATAACTGATTTTCTAGTCAAGCTGCTGGGGTTAATTTTTGTAATAGGCGCGGCAACCGGAATTGTCATGGAATTTTCTTTCGGCACGAACTGGTCGGGATATTCCCGGGCGGTAGGAGATGTTTTCGGACCGATACTCGCGGCCGAAGGCGTTATCGCTTTTTTTCTGGAATCGGTATTCATAGGAGTGCTTATTTTCGCCAGGAACAAAGTTTCTCCTAAGGTTTACTGGCTTTCGGCGCTTTTGGTATTCTTGGGCGGTCACCTTTCCGCCTTCTGGATAGTGGTCGCTAATTCCTGGATGCAGACTCCCGCAGGCTACGCGATAAACGAAGCGGGCAAAATTGTTTTGACCAGTTTTACCGACGCCGTTTTTAATCCATCAACAATCATCAGGTTTTGTCACACGGTAATGGCTTCGTGGATGACCTGCGCGATAATACTTGCGGGAATCGCCGGATATTACGTTAGAAAAGGCTTACACGGCCAGACGGCCAGAACAATGCTGAAAATCAGCATAATTCTTTTTGCTGTTACGCCGCTGCTTCAACTGGCAACAGGGCATATTCACGCGATTGAAGTCATCAATATGCAGCCGGAGAAAGCGGCCGCGTTTGAAGGACATTTTAATACTGCCAAAGGCGTAACGCTTTATGCTGTGGGATTTGTTGATGAGCAAAACGAAAAGACCTATGGGATTTACGCCCCTAAAGGTCTGAGCTTTTTATACAACTTTGACTGGAACTCGGAAATAAAAGGATTGAAGGATTTTCCAAAGGAAAACTGGCCGCCGGTTAACTTTGTATTTCAGGCTTATCATATCATGGCGGGTATAGGCATACTTTCAATTGCCCTCGGATTGCTGGGCGCTTATCTTCTTTGGACTAAAAAAATATATGAGAATAAATTATATCTTTTCATTCTGCCTTTTCTCATACCGCTGCCGCATATTGCTCATGAGACAGGATGGATAGCGGCGGAGGTTGGCCGTCAGCCGTGGATAATTTATAAACTGATGAAGACCGCCGACGCCGCGTCAGTGGTAGTCACCGCGGGAGAAATAGCGTTCAGCCTGATAATTTTTTGCCTTATTTATCTGCTTTTGGCGGTGATGTTTATCAAGTTGTTTGTAAAAATTATTAAGAAAGGTCCGGCAGTGTAATTAATATTTGGAATTGGAATTATTCTGGAGGCACAATTAATGGAAAACATACAAAATTTTCAAATACTCTGGTTTGTTCTTATTTTGATACTGTTTATCGGCTACTCTCTTTTGGATGGATTTGATCTGGGCATAGGAGCTCTCCTGCCTCTTATCGGCAAGACAAAGGAGGAAAAGGATATCCTGATAAATTCCATTGGCCCCATCTGGGACGGCAATGAAGTCTGGCTCATCACTGGCGGCGGCGCGCTGTTCGCGGCCTTTCCCCACGCCTACGCCACAGCCTTCTCCGGCTTTTATCTGGCAATGATGCTGGTTTTGTTCGCGTTAATCTTTCGGGCTGTCTCGATAGAATTCCGCTCGCATGATGATGCCAGAGCCGGAATATGGGAAAAGGCTTTTTTTGCGGGAAGCGCTTTGGCGGCTCTGTTATTTGGCGTGGTGCTGGGCAATGTTGTTTACGGAGTGCCGCTGGATAATAAAATGGAATTTACCGGAAACTTTTTCACCCTGCTGAGGCCGGTACCTCTTTTATTCGGCGTTACCGGTTTTGCCGCTATCCTTTTGCAGGGCGCGTCTTATGCCGTGATGAAAACAGAAGGCGAATTGCAGGAGAGGTCTTTTCGAGCGGTCGGGATTCTTACATGGGTCAACTTTATAACCGCGATTACATATTTCCTGACGATTGCCTTTACATTTCAGGATATCACGTCAAATTGGTTGTTCTATGTGGCGATTTTATGCACGCTTTTGTGGCTCGCGGAAATTTTATTTTCCATCAAAAAGAAACATGACTCCGCTCCGTTCTGGGAATCTTCATGTTCTTTTATCGGACTATGGCTTGCCGTGGCGGCGGTTCATTTTCCCAATTTAATCAAGGCGAGCAATGATCAAAATTTGAGCATAACGATTTATAACAGCTCCACCGGATTGCAAACGCTTAAACTGATGAGTGTTATAGCTCTAATCGGAATGCCGGTAGTAGTCGCCTACACCATTTTTGTTTACAGGATATTTAAGGGGAAGACTAAAGCATCTGATCATTATTAGGGAATTTATTTTGTGTGAAAGCGCAGTTATGTTTTCACTAGCCCCAGTGGTTAACTTCCTGTTATCCATAAAATATTCACCTTGACAAAAATACAAGACTTCAAATAGTAATCTGCAGTATAACTGCGATAGATAATATCTAGTTAATGAGTAGTGATGTAATTCCGATGCATATAATATCCCAAGTGAATAAATAGGAAATAGAGTGATTATTGTTTAATATTAAGTTATTAAGATAAAATTACGTTTTTTGCCGTGGGGTGTTATGCCGACAGCAGAGTGCCGTTTGCAGTATTAGCACCAATCCATATAAACAATGTTGTGTTATGTAATAAAATGAATCTTCAATACCTCTCACTGAATAAAGAACTCCTATTCAATTGGTATGAGGACTTGATTACGAAACCAATATCCCAACTTGAAGGAAAGAAACTCACAAATGGAAAAATAGAATATTATAAACAAGAATTTCTAAAGCAATATTACACGCACTTCGCCTCTATCAAGGTATTGTACCCTGGTCTAAAAGTTATCTACAAAGGCAAAGAAAAAGAAATAACGGCTTCAGCCTCAATACTTGTCTTGATAAGAGCATGTTTAGAAAATTATTCTATGTTTTACTATATTTATAGAAATGCTAACAGTTCAGAAGAAATATATTTTAGGTTTTGGTGTTGGTTCCGAGAAGGCTTAATGAGCAGACAAAGATTCGTTTCGCCCCACATGACTAATAAACAAAAAGATGAAGAATCTCAAATTGATGAGATCACCAAAGAATTAAAGCAACATTCTAAATTTCTCTCATTAAGTCAAAAGCAGCAAAAAAAATTCTTGGAAGAAGGAAAATGGTGTTTTTCTGGGAAAAGGCGTCTGCTTGAACTCTCGGGCTTTTCAAATGCACTTGCATTAAATTATTATAACTATTTTTCATCATACACTCACGCGACTAGTAGCAGCATTTTACAAACTTCACAGGCAGACTTTAATGATTCAAATCAAATTACAGATTCCATGACCAAAGCGCTTTTTATTGCTACAGGTTTATACCTTCATAATTATTCTGCAATATTTCAAGAAATTAGCGAATTATATAATGATAAAGATAAAGAATTCGTTCTTACTTGGTGTAAACTTGGCAGAGAATTGATGAAATAAAAAAATCATACAACAAGCCGCTAAAGCCGATCGCGGCCACGGGGGCCGCTCCGGCGCAGCTTTTCGTTCGGGAGAAAAATAAGTATGAACTTCATCAAATACGGAATCGCCCTCGTATGTTTTGAATTCCTCTTTTGGTACGTAATCTTTCTTCTTGTAAGTCTGCCCTCGATGCCCTTTATCGGATTGATTGCTTGGGCGACCGGAGAGCAAAAGACTCAAGCCAAGAGAACACTGCTTATCCCGATTCTTATTGGGGCATTTGTCTTCGGCAACCTAATCCCGAGCCTTTTCTATAGTGCCGGGATTTTCGCCATCACAAATCATTTCATGTTGGATGCTACACATCCAATGGTTTATGCCGTCATCGGTGGACTCCTGTGCCTGTGGACACGTGCACCCAGCGGTGAAATGAATATATTTGGAACCATCATCTCAGTAGTCTCATACATACTGTATATGACGATTTTGAAGACCTTTGGGCAGAACGTGGGCGACATGGGATTTCGGATCGTGAACTTGGTGTTTTCGGTTTTGATCCCAGTTTTCATCATCGGTCTGATTGCCGCCTTCATTTTCTGGATCGTCTCAAAAGCAAGAGAGGTTCGACAGAAATGATTTCCCGAATAAAGTCCTCCACCGCTACCCTCGTGCCTGCCGGGCACTCGGAGGGTGAGGGCTGACGTTGCACCTTTCAAGTGGTAATACTCAAATCCTATAACTCATTACAACTGAACAGTAGTAGGTGTAACAAACACTTGCTTGTTTATTCATCTTCTTGTTTTGCCGGTTGATAAATAAAGTAAAATAGAAATATCGAGATGAAAGCCAGAGAACCGAAAATCATAAAGGCGGATGTGTAGGAACCGGTACTGTCGAAAATTCTTCCGGCCAGCGGCGGCGCTACAAATCCGGCAACTCCGTTGGAGAGGAAAAGCGTCGAATATATTGTTCCCATTTTTTCCGTTCCATAATGATTGGCTATTTCGGCGGCATAAAGAACCAGGCAAGCGCCATAGTTTATGCCGGCAAATACAACAAAGAGAAAGAAAGTCAGGTCATCTTTAACCGCAAAAGTTGCTGCAAGACAGACAATAGATGTGCTGATCAGCGATAAGAGGATTGTCTTTTTCCCTTCGAAAAACCCTCCGATAATTCCCCAACCTATTCTGCCGATGGCGTTGAAAAGCGCCAGAACACTTACCGCCGTTCCGGTAACCACCAAGCTTAAGTTTAAAGAAAGACCGAATGGTTTGATATTGCCGATAATCATTAATCCTATACACAGACAGGGGAATATACCGCATAAGAGACCCCAGAAGTTACGGTCTTTTAGAAGGTCAATTGTTTTGATATCAGCGGCAATGGGTTTGTAGTCTTTCCCCTGAGGTGGGTTTTGTAAAAACATGGCGGCTATAGGGATAATTATTAGAAAGACTAAACCCATATATTTAAAAATAGCCAGAACATTCACCTGATGAGACAATAGATATTCGCCGATCAGGGAGATAATAATAGGGCTGCCTCCATATCCGGCAACAACGATGCCGGCGGCAAGACTTTTATAGTTGGGAAACCATTTGACCGAACAAACAATGGGGCAGATATAACATATTCCCACACCGATGGCGGCACAGAAGCCGATGAGGAAAAGCAGTGTATGATATGATCCGCCGGAACATCCGGCCAATATATAACTGCTACCCAAAATAATACCGCCGATGAAAATAGGAATTCGCGGTCCCAGACGATCTTGAATGCGGCCTCCGAAAAAAATAAATAATGTAATTACAAGCGAGCTGGTGCCAAAAATTGTCTGTGTCTGAGCAATGGAAAGGCCAAAAGTCTGTTTTAACGCGGGGACAAAAGTGCTCCAGGAATAACCAACGCCCAGGCAGATTTGAATGAGGATAGCGACCATTAAGATGATATATTTTTTCATAGTCGTTTCAATATCATCTTTGATTTATAAATGGTATAAGATTGTACTGGGCGATATATAACAAGGCACTTATACCAATTCGCTTGTTAGTTACCACCTTGCAGGTGGTAATTACCGGCAAGGTAAAATTAAGTTATTATGCGCTCTCCTTACGGGAATCGCTCTCCGGTCTTTGGCTAACTTTGTTGCCTATGTCGCCGGCTTCCTCAGCGTATATACAATACGCTTCCGGCACCTTCTCCTTGCCGCCTCGTTATCCTTTGAAATCGAAATGATATTAAATCCTCACCCGAACTTGGCCGCCAGAAAACCTCCCAAACATGCAAAGCAACTCAGCGCCATGACCAGCACATGCGAAAAGCCGCGGTTGCATCTGATCAGTTGTGGGAAAAAGATTATCAACGTCAAAAGCATTATGCTTGGAAGAAGGTAAAGCGACCACACGGGCGTCAAGAGGGCATTCGCGAGACCGCTAATAATAATGCCGAGACATGCTAACTGGAGTATGATGGTATAAACCCTGGCGCTGTTTATTCCAAGCACAACCGGCAATGTCTGGAGTCCGGCCTTGGAATCGCCTGCTGCATCGCGTATGTCCCACATGATTTCATAGGTCATGACCATGGCGAACATGTAGACAAATGCCGTGAAGAAGCGTCCATCCGGTTGTGTATGCACACGCAGCATGGGAAAAATCAGCAGACCCGCAGACCACCCTGCGCCCGAACTCAAAGTTTTAATTATGAACATATTTTTAAGACGCAGATGCGGCTTAGAGGGCAGCAGAGGACTGTTATAGAAGTACCCGACCGCAGCGCCGAAGGCGACCAGCCCCGTAATCGGCCATGCGGGTTCAATGTAGAGTGTGAGTATGACGGCGATTGTTCCACCCACATAGCAGAAAACCTTGATGGTGCGGCTTTTGGATTGAGCGTCCTTCAGATCGGCCGGACAGTTCAGCGCGTCCTCTTCCACGTCGGTGAGCCGGTTCCACTGACAGATGCAGGCCACCGCAAGGGTGATAATAAGATAATCGATGCTGCGAAAACGCATCTTTAAAAACTCTGACCAGCACCACATGACCGCCGGCGCACTGGTCACAATGTGCAGCCGGTTCAGGATAAAGTCGTGTATAATCCGTTTCAGCATGGACTTTGATCTGCAATATTCTTGATAAGATATTGCTTTTTCATGGTTGAAATATAGAAAACTCAATTTTATATGTCAATTAAATCTTGGCCACACGGAGATTTAAAATTTAGCTGAGAGGCGCGTAGGGAATTTTTAGATATTTTTTGGCGTCTATCTGAGCGGCGCCTTCTCCGCCTTTCACTTCCAATGCTTTTAAATAATACTCTTCAGCCTGCTTCCTTTGTTTGCGAATGTCTTGAATCATCCCCAGACGTACTAAAGCCCATACTCGAGTTCGGACATTGTAAAAAGATGTATCCTTTAGAGCATTTTGAAAATATTCCATGGAGCGGTCATATTCTCCCTGATTGAAAAGAATTCTCCCCATTAATTGATTATAGCGAGGTTGGAGCTGGGGGACAAAGGGAGAAATGCCTGCTTGAATATTTTTTTCAATCTCCCGGGCTATATCAAACGCTTCTTCGAATCGATGAAGATCGGCAAGAGTATTGCCCAGCACAAATGAAAAATTATAATTGTTAGGAAATCTTTTATTTAATTCCTGAGCATAGGGCAAAGCTTTTTCCGGTTGTTTTTCAAAATTCAAATAATCCGAAGAAAGCTCTGCCTGTGCAAGTTCCTTGAGCAAGTCCCCCTTTTGCGCCGCCAATTCCAGTTCCCGAAGCCCTTTTTGACGTTTTCCGGAAATAATAAGGGCTGAAGACAAGAAGCGGATGATGCCGGAGAGATGGTTGAGATGGTAATGAAGCAGGCCAGTGAGAAAATATGTATCATAATTTTGCGAAGTTTCCCCTTTCGCTTTTTCCAAATAATCCCATATATTCGACGTCTCCTGTGCTATAATAAAATAACGTTTTTGATGAATTGCCCATTGCAGTTTGGCGATTTTCGCCAACGCCATGGCAAAGTAAGCCTGACTGTCTTGAGAATTATTCTTAATCCTTTTTTCTCCCTTGGCAAGGGCTTCTCTGAAATAATACAGCATGGCCTCCTGATTTATATCCCTGTCTTTCAGTTCAAAGCTCATCTCGTAGGAAAACAAGTGAAGCATGGCCAGGTAAGCATAGCCGGTGGGATTTTCCGGCTCAAGTTCCACAGCCTTCTTTATGAAGACATCAGCGTCGGCTATTTCCAGATTAAAAGCTTTATCAATTCCCTGCCGGAGGTAAGAATGAAATTGGTTCGGTTGCAATTCAGCCGCTCTTATCTCCGTTTCCATAAAGGAGATTATAAAGAGTGAGTAAAGGACAAGAAGTAAGGTTCTAGATATTTTTATCTTCATAAGTTCAACATTCCCTTTTCTTTATTTAAGTAATATAAGTAAAAGGCAATCGGAGTCAAGAGAAAATGGTCACATAAAAATTTACAAATGATTTAAAGTGGGTTGACGAATTTTAATTATATTGATAATTAAAAAAATAAGGAGCGAAAAATCATGAAGATAACAGCAGAGGAAATTTACAAATCAATAGAATCGATTCGCCGTCAGGCGCCAGTTGTTCATAATATTACCAATTACGTGGTCATGAATAGCACGGCTAACTCGCTGTTGGCTATCGGAGCCTCTCCGGTAATGGCTCACGCGGAAGAAGAAGTCGAGGAAATGGTGAATATTGCTTCAGCCTTGGTGATCAACATCGGCACATTAAGCGAACGCTGGATACACTCAATGTTTAAGGCTGCCCACAAGGCCCGAAAAAAAGGCATTCCAGTTATTTTAGATCCCGTTGGCGCCGGAGCAACCGCTTACCGGACGAAAACTGCAAGGGAGTTGATTAATAATGAACCCCCGGCTATCATTAGAGGTAATGCTTCGGAGATTATGGCTATTCACGATGATAAGTCCAAGACGAAGGGTGTGGATAGCGCCGCATCTTCCGATGCGGCAATTGATACAGCGCAAAAATTAAGTGAAATTCACAAATGCGTCATATGCGTCAGCGGACCGACAGATTACATTATTGATAAAGAGAAAATTATGAAGATTAAAAATGGTCATCCGTTGATGTCGAGAGTTACGGGATTCGGCTGCACGGCATCAGCTTTGTGCGGCGCCTTTGCCGCGGTGGAAAAAGCGCCTTTTGCCGCAACGGCTAAGGCTATGGCAGTGATGGGCATTGCCGGAGAAATGGCCGCGAAAACTGCCGCAGGACCGGGAAGTCTCCAAACCCATTTTCTGGATATACTTTATCGCCTGACAGAGGATGATATTAAGCAACATTTAAAAATTGACGTTCTCTTAAAAAATTGAGAAATGCCAAATTTAGGGCGACTTCGTAAAATGCGCCAGAGGCAAGGCACACAAATCCTGAGGAATGAGGCCTACTTTTGCGTAGGCCGCAATGACAAAGGCTGCAGTGTAACGCAGCATATGGACTTTTTACAAAGCCGTCAAAGTTGAGGATTAGTTATGCGCGAGTTATATTTCGTGACTGATCGCGGTTTGTGCGGAAAGAAGACTCTGGAAGAAGTCGTTATTCAGGCGGTTAAAGGCGGCGCCGCTTATGTGCAACTGCGTGAAAAAGATGTTTCCACACGTTTTTTTGTGGAAGAAGCCAAAAGGGTTAAAAAACTTTTAGAACCGTATAAAGTGCCACTGATAATAAATGACCGCGTTGATGTAGCTTTGGCCTGCGGCGCCGAAGGCGTGCATATCGGACAGGAAGATATGCCTTATGAAATTGTTCGCAAACTTATGGGGCAAAAAGCAATAATCGGCCTGTCAGTGGAAACATGGGAAGATGTCGAAGTAAGCCAAAAAATGGATGTAAATTATATCGGCGTCAGCCCTGTTTTCTCCACTCCAACCAAATCGAACACGAAAGGCGCATGGGGTCTGAATGGTCTTGCGAAAATAAAAGTTTTCAGCCGTCATCCTTTAGTCGCGATAGGCGGGATTAATGAATCCAACGTCAGAGAAGTTGTGAAGGCCGGCGCTGATTGCGTTGCCGTAGTATCGGCAATTTGCGCGGTTCCCGATCCGGAAGCTGCCACCCGCAGAATTAATGACATAATTAATTCTGCTTTAACAGAGAGGATATGATTTTACCAATTCGATCGCATAGGTTTTAGCGAATCAGTTTTCTGCATCACCCGCCTATTTTTGCTTTATTTCAATTGATTTCAATGCCCTGCCGGCGGCATGTTTGACTTTTTCCGGATAAGCGCGGATGCGCAAAAATGATTTTGATTCAGCGATTTCGGAAAGGACAGATATCGCCCCGGGAGATCCGATCAATCCTAAAGCGTTACAGATTTTTTCCTGCATGTCAATCTGCGACTGCGAGGCAATTACTGACCGTTTCTTGAGCAAATCCAAAAATATTGGCACTGCTTCGGCACATTTCGCATTTCCGAGAGTTTCAATGATGTTAAGTTTGAATTGATCATCTGCTTTAGGCAGGACAGGCAGTAGCAACGATCCTCTCTGCTTTCCGCCGATTTGGAAAATACTTTTCAATGCTTCCAGCCGAACCCGGTTGTCTTCATGGAGCAAAAGCGGTTGAAGTAAGTGGGCATTCGTCTCATTGCCAATAAAACCAAGCATGTAGGCCATATTACGCAAATAATACCATGCCGCATTTTTATTATTGATCCGATCCTTGATAGCCGGTATTGCCTTTTGTCCCATGTCCATAATAAGATGCATAACATTTATACGTTCTTTGCTATCGCTGACTTTCTGGACAATATCGAGTAAGCGGTTCAATATAACGTCGCCAAATCTAACCAATATTTGGCCCGCCTCATCCTGTTTATTTCTTTCATTGGAATGAAATTCTTTAAAGAGTATGGAGAGATACTCTTCTGATGCCAGATTTCGGATAATATCCGAAGATATATCACGTGTTGCATCATTTTTCTCCAGGATGCGGGAATGAATGTCATTAAAAACATCCATTATAGGGATGGACTCGGTAAAGCGTCCCTGGCGAATAAAATCCTGTAAAAGTTTTTGTAAGCTGTTGCATATTTTTCTGTAGTCCGGTGTTACCACTGTTTCCAATTTGATCCAATCAATCAATTGACTGGATAATCTTTCGACCAATGCGCTTTGCCGGTCGGGAGAAAATGATTCAATGATCTCAGTCAACCCTTTGGATGCTTTCGCGCGTACATCAGCATCTTTATTAAGCAGATCAGCCATCAGGCGACTGATGATCTTTTCCATGGTTTCCTGCTCTTTTTGAGCAACGAGTTGTTCAATAATTTTGGGCAGAACAAGCAACAAAGGGGCATCCATAAAAGGCCGGCTATTATCTTTTAAACGTGAGAGGAGTTTTTCCTTGAGATTAAAAAGCTGTTTGTGATAGTCGGTCTTTTCCGAACCGGCAGTATTCCCAGAACCGGAACCTTGATTGTCGATATTTTCCGAACCGGCAGTATCCCCGGGACCGGAACCTTGATTGTCGATATTTTCTTGACCGGCTCCACCTGCATATCTGCTATCTCCCGCGGATGTTGAGGCGCCGGATATATTTGATTCCACAGATTTGTCTTCCGGTTTAACATCATCCAGTGTACTGAACATAATATATTGCAACAGCATGCCACCGAAAAGTTGTTCTATCTCCTGAGAACTTAACTCTTGAATTATGTCGTTATCCATAGTTGAAATGGTTTTGCCGATGTTTTGTAATATGTTCTCCTGATCACTTTGATCGAGCGGGCTCGTAACTCTATCCACAAGAGCAAGCAGATTTTTTAACTTTTCAGAAAGTTGCTGATTCGACAATTTCCCCTTTTGCGCCATTATCTGCGATATACCGGCATGGAATGCTTCCAATAACCATTCTGGGTTCTTCATCATTTCTTGAAGTTTCTGAGGATCAGACGCCAATTCCGGATGAGTGCTCATAATAAATTGGGCGATCTCATTATCTTTAATATCAAGGCTGGAAATGATTTCTTGATCTTTATCCATGGATACATATACTTTTTGATCCAGATAAATGTGCAGTATGTTTTTTTCTGCCATAATCTTGGGCAGGTCACCCTCATTTCTTACAACCTCAGGCTTTTTCGAAAGTAGTTCTATGAAAGCACTGAGTTCTACCTTTTCCAGACCTTTGTCGAAAGAAATGCTCCTAATGCCGAGATTGAGAATGATGTTCAGTAATGCCGCAACCGGGGATCTTTCCTGGTCTTTCTGTTCTAAAGGTTTTCCGCAGATCAGGATGTTTTTTTCTGATTCTGCAAAGATTATCGGCGCCTCCTGTTCAAGGAGGTCCAGAAAGATCAGATGAAGTTTTTCGATGGTATTCGTAATTGTGGCACTAGTAGGAGGATAGAGACGGACATTCTTTATAGCCGTGTTCACAATGATAAGAGCATCCAAAGCTTTCAGTCTTATATCTATATCTGCCATCATTTTCTCCCGATAAAAATTGCAGTTCTGCCTTTACTCAAGTCTAGGATTACATACAAAGCAACTTTTATTTCGCGTTGCGCTTTATTTATATATTTACATATCTTTTTAATAATTAATAAAAAAACTGCTACTGTGTCAAGGGAAATTAACAGCAAGACATAATGGTTATTTATCAGCTTATAAATTATTGATTCCAATCACGGCGGCTTATCAAACAAATAGTGTTAAATCTATTTTGTTTTATTCAAGTGACTGAGAATTTCCGCTTCTTTCTCTTTAGGCAGCACTTCAAAGGCGGCAATAACATTTTGGGGTATTGAGCGCAACCGGCCAGTTTGGGCATCGACGAAAACCCAGTCAGTTTCACCTTCGACAAGAACAGCATTGTCTTCAACACGAATAATTCTGTATTTACGCAGAGATCGCACCCGGCGAAAGTTGGATACCCAAGTCAAGACGATAATTTGCTCGCCGGCGAATGCGGGGCGTAAGTATTCGACACGATGTGTCCGGACAACCCATGTCGCGCCGACTGCCGTCGTGACCTTAGTGCATCCCTGGCTATCTGAATGAAGAATGGCGGCGGATTGCATCCAGCGTAAATACTCAAGATTGTTTACGTGGCCATTCACATCCACGGTCTCTTCAGGAACCGTTAATTTATATTGATAGACTTGCGACATTTCGCCTCTTACTCCTTGTTTTGTAAGAATAATTAATTGTCACAATTTCGAGTTTTATGTCTATAATAAGCATTAGTATTTTGCAATGCTATATAATTACGGCTATAATGGTAACATCTGCTGGTTAAAAACATTTTTTATTTAAAATATAAAAGAGGAGGTACTGCAATGGCAAAGGAAAATGGAAAAGAGTCGGCGGCAAATTTAGATTCTTATTACGCTAAACCGAATAATATCGTTGATCTCCTTGAAAATAGTGTGGCGCTGCATGCTTCCGGCAATCTGTTCGGTGTTAAGAATGCTGAGGATTTTTCGGGTGACAATGGCATGCTGACCTAGACATTGAAGCTTGTCCGGCGTAATGTCATGAAAAAATACAGCGAAAAACTTAATGCACTTTATAATGAATAAAAGATAAAGGAACAAGAATATGGAAAACAAAATCCCTCGTTCAAAAGATGACTACACCCCGGAGGCAATCGTTGCCCGCCACGACTTTATCAAGGAAAAAACCGGCGTGGCTGTGAATCATGTTGGTTGCCATTCCTTCAACCCGTCCATGCTCAAAGGCAATATCGAAAGCTTTATCGGCGTTGCCCAGGTGCCTATCGGAATTGCCGGGCCCCTGCTGGTGAATGGTGAACATGCACAGGGAGAATTTTACGTTCCGATGGCCACCACCGAAGGCACCCTTGTAGCCAGTTATAACCGGGGTATGAAGCTCGTGCATGAATGTGGCGGAGTAACGACCACAATCGTGGATGACGCCATGCAACGCGCCCCGGTATTTGTCTTCGACAACGCCCGCGATGCCAGGAATTTTTCGCACTGGGTTATTCAGCATTTTACTGAGATCAAAGAAGTGACCGACAGGACCACATCCATCGGCAGGCTTAGGAATATCGAACACTACACGGCAGGCAAGCTTTTATTTTTGCGCTTCAATTTCACCACCGGCGACGCCGCTGGACAGAATATGGTCGGCAGGGCCACTTTTGCCGCCTGCGAATGGCTGAAAGCCAAACACCCCGCCATCCGGCACTATACTCTCTCCGGCAATATGGATACGGACAAGAAGAGTTCCTTCCTCAATAGCCTGCACGCGCGTGGCAAGCGGGTCATTGCCGAGGCAGCCATTCCCGGTGATCTCATCACCAATATCGCCAAGTTCCCTCCCGGTGAACTGCTGCGGCTGCGCAACATCACCAATACCGGCGCCATGCTGGCTGGATCAAGCAATAACGGCATGCACTCGGCTAACGGGATCACGGCCATATTTATCGCCACTGGCCAGGATGCGGCCAATGTGGCCGAATCATCGCCGGCGATTGTTTTTGCCGATCAACAACCCGACAACAGTTATTACTTTTCGATTACCATCCCATCCCTGATTGTAGGCACCTATGGCGGGGGTACGGCTCTAGCCACACAACGCGAATGCCTGGAAATCATGGATTGCTACGGCGCCGGCAAGGTGGGCAAATTGGCCGAGATCATAGCCGCTACGGTGTTGTGCGGTGAACTTTCACTATTGAGCGCCATCCTAGCGCAAGATTGGGTATCAAGTCATGAGAAAATGGGCAGAAACCGTTGATTCCAATTTGCAAACATAAACATAAGGGGAATCGAAAAGTGTCAATGCAGTATCGGTTATAGAAAATTAAAGACAGGGTCGCCATCGTCCGTAGAAAGGCAATTCCCTCTCCCGGCTGGTCGACATGAAACAAAAACAGAAGTCCGCCAAATTTCTCTGAAACATCAATTAAGGAGTAATTTATGAGTATGAAACAAAAAGACGACGTGGTCATTGTCAGCGGTGTGCGTACACCTTTCAGCAAATTCGGCGGTGCGCTCAAGGAAATTCACAGCACCGATCTGGGCGTGATCGTCATCAAGGAGAGCTTAAAGCGAGCTGGGCTCAAAGGCGAAGACCTGGACGAAGTCTATTACGGCATGTGCGATCAGGCCGAAGCTGCCCTGTATGATAATGTCAATGCGCGCCAAGCTATATTGCGCGCCGGTTTGCCAAACACATTAGTGTCACTTACTCTGGATCGGGCCTGCTGCTCCTCGCTTTGCGCGGTGCAATTAGGCCGCCGGGCAATAATGCTTTCCGAAGCCGATGCCTGCATGGCTGTGGGCGCGGAGAATATGAGCAATACGCCGCTCTTAATCAATGGGCATCGCTGGGGCGCGGGAATGAAGCCGCTTCTTATTCAGGATTATCTCAATCCCATCACATACCGTGAGTATACTCCGCTGGGACGCGATGCGGGCGAGATCGCCATTGAACATGGCATTTCGCGTGAGGAGCAGGACGCGTGGGCGCTGAATTCACACCAGAAATGGGCTGCCGCCGATAAGGCCGGACGTTTCAATGATGAACTGGTCAGTGTTGAATTGCCTTCCAAAAAAGGCGCGCCGGTTATGTTTGGTAAGGATGAACTTCCCAGACCGGACACCACAATCGAAGCGCTGGCTAAATTAAAAACAATTTACGGCAGTCCCACCGTGACAGCGGGTAACGCCCCCGGTCTGGATGCCGGAGCCACGGCGGTGATTATAATGCGCCGCGGCAAGGCTGAAAAACTGGGCGTTAAACCGCTGGCAACCATTGTAGCCGTGGCCAGCGGCGCGGGCGAACCCAGAAGAATGGCTGAACTTCCGGCAACCGTCATCGGCAAAGCTCTCGGCTGCGCTTCGCTTACCATTGACGATATGCAGATCATCGAAATCAACGAAGCTTTCGCGGCCGTAACCTTGGTATCCACCAAGATGCTGGCCGGCGGCGACGAAATCAAGTGGCGCGAGATGCTGAAAAAGACCAATCCCAACGGCGGAGCCATCGCCATCGGCCATCCCGTGGGTGCCAGCGGCGGGCGCATCCTGATGACCATGATGTATGAGCTTAAGCGCCGTGGCGGCGGCTATGGTGTATGCGGCATCTGCGGCGGTCTGGCTCAGGGCGACGCCATTGTCATTCGCGTGGATTAAACATTCGGACAAATCTGTAGAACTTAAATCAGGCAATAATCGGCGGCCTTGGCCAGCGGGGCCGCCTCGATCTGTTTTAAGATGCTTTTTTCGCTGCCAGGGAGCCTAATATCTTCATAATACCCAATATGGCGGCAATAAATATTGCTCCACAGACGACTTCTACGCCCATCCATGAAAAGACATTGGGATTCGGGGCTTTCGCTGCCACTGCAGCTACCAGGAAATACATGAACGTGTAATTGTTGAATAAAACAGGGACGACCTCTCCCAAGGCCACAATGGCATAAACAAAAACGAGTACATAAATCAGCTTCGCCAGTTCCAGCCCTAGAGATGGCGCTGCAGCCTCTAGGAAGATTTTGATAATGATCAAATTGGCAATCCCGAAGAGCCCTCCCACAAGGATATTGGGGGCCTTCTTCATGTCCATATGCGCTTCAAAGAAAAATATCATGACCATAAAAGCCGGCCATGATGGCAATCCTAATTTTCCTAAAATGATCTCTCCCAGCGCCACCACAATAATCAATAATACTCCAAAAACAAGTCGGTCTTTGCTTAAATTCGCCATTTCAAACACCCTCCTTTTTTTGATAATATATCACTTCTTTATAGTTGAACAATAAGAGAACCAGTTTTGCATGTCAAGAAAATCCTGCATATAAAATATGGAATGAGGCGCCGAATTTCATTGACATACAATATTCTTTTTCCTATGCTTAATACCAACAAAAACAAATTTTAACCAAAAAATACTGCCGGAGGATTAAAACAATGAAAAACGAAAAAGGCATCTCGAAGTTGAGTTTGTTTTTGATAATCGCGCTGATTATAATTGCCGCGATTTATTGGGCTAAGTATTTCGCCAAACCAATGGCCACAGTTATGATGGGCGGCGCAGAGCAGGCACAGCCGGCCATAGAAAAAGCCAAACAAGCCAGTGACGCGGTGAACAAAGTCAATCAGGTCACCGAAGAAGAGGCGAGAAAAGCAAGCGAAGATGCGGCGAAGTAAGGAAATTGTTGTAATAACGAAATAGCTGTCACAAAAAATAAAATTTCTTAGTGACCCTGTTTTTTATTATCTTTAAAAAATTGCTAATTCGTTAAGCTGTGGAGTCATTCCCTCCGCTTAGCGGGATAACCCCGCGTCGCTTCGCTCCTGGGATCAATTCCATTTACGCTTCAAATTTCGTTTCACTCATTTTCGGCGAATGTCATTGATTCGACCTGCAAGCTTCAGTCGCAGATGACCTTCAGGTTATGCACTTTATTTCTGAAGCTTGGGTCTCATTACAACTTACCAATTCCGATGTATGACCTCGTGTGACCTTCAGGTTATTAGGTCATAAGCTTCGCTTTCGCAATTGGCGTTTCACGATAAACACTATTCACTTACGACAACAAACATCAGTGCCACATCTTATATCAGAAGGATAAAAAACATAGCGGCCAAACATAAAAAATACAGTATTTAATTTTGCATAACGTTAGTTAAGTATCGTTATTGCCGGATGTGGGTATGTAAACGGCAACCCTATTTCTCCCTCCTTGTTTGGCTATGTAGAGGGCTTGATCTGCGCAGGAAATAATGGAATCGGATATTGTATTGAAGGTAGGAACGCAGCACATGATTCCGGCACTGATGGTTGTTCCGACCGTATTCTCTCGATGATAGATGGTCATGGATTCGATCTTCTGCTTGACCTTTTCAGCCAGTTGGCTGGCATGGTCGGCATTAATACCAGGGAGCAACACAGTAAACTCTTCCCCTCCGTACCTGGCCACAATATCATAATCTCTTTTGAAAACAGAGGTCAGGGCTGCCGCCGTTTTCTTCAAATATTCATCCCCGACCTGATGACCAAAAGTGTCGTTAATTTTTTTAAAATGATCTATATCAAAGATGATGACATAAAGCATACTGTTGTTGCGTCCTGACCGTTTCAATTCCCTGTCAAACGCTTCATCAAAATACCGCCGGTTATAAAGACCGGTCAGGACATCCGTGTTACTAAGACGTTCCATTTCATGGGATTTTATTTCCAGCAGATATTCATTTTCAAGAGCATTCCAGTACTCCCGGTTTCCTCTGTAGGCGATAAGAACCATGTAAACCGAAAATAAAAATATCATAATGGCAAGAGGTATATTTAATCCATTCACCAAAATGGTAATAATGGCCGGCATCAGCATTGATATATTGAAAAATATGGAAAGCCGCCTGTTTGGAATAAAAGCAACCACGCCGCCTGCGCAAAGACAGCAGACACACAAGGCCATAAGAAATTGTGCAGTATATTCTCCTTTCTGTAGCATGATCAGAGCATATGTTACTCCCCAGATCAGACCAATGACAATGACGCTTGCAAAAAAATATTTTTATTTAATGTTTCGTAACGTTCCCCCATTTTTCGGGAGACCGCCAGGTGAACCAGTCGAAACAAACAAATGACTCCCATCGATAGAAGAAAAAACATGGAAAAAATCAGATGTCTTTCATGAAAATTATCGGCAAATACTACAATCAATGATAACACGATATAGAAAAGAATGCCGATAGTGGAACGTTTTTTCAGGTCCTGTACCACTCGTTTATTCATTTTGTGACGTTCAAATGTCATGAATTGTCCTGCTTATGTCTTTTGAATCATCAATGTGTTTTTCATAGTTGACTTTAATATTGATTATTTGTAAATCTTCTTGACATAAAAAACGTAAATCTGCCAATATTATTTTAAGAGTTCAGAATGGCCGAGAAAAATAGTTTGTTTCATATTCTAGATATCTTCACTTAGAATTATCAAATGACATAATATCCATAATCCATTTTATAAATTCATTGCCTGACCGGATAAGGTGTGCTAATTTACGACATATTCAAGAGGAACAATCAGCATTTAAAAAACCGATAAGTAAATGAATAAATTAAATTCTTCCGCATATCTTGCCAGTTTGAATATTGATAAAATGCATTTTGGTCTTAAGGTAATCACTGAATTACTGTCGCGCATGGGAAATCCGCAAAATTCCTTTAAGACAATATTGATTGCCGGCACCAACGGCAAAGGATCAACCGCGGCGATGACCTCTGCGATTTTGTCTAGTGCTGGTTATAAGGTTGGTCTATATACATCTCCGCATTTGGTTGATGTTCGGGAAAGGATTGTCATCAACGGAAAGAAAATATCCCGGAAAGAATTTAACCGGACTATTGCGTATGCGAAAGATAAAATTCAACAGCCGGTAACTTATTTTGAAATTTTGACCGCCGCGGCCTTTGTATATTTTCAAAACCAAAAAGTGGATATTGCCGTGCTGGAGGTCGGTCTAGGCGGCAGGCTTGACGCGACAAATGTTTGTAAACCGCTTGTTTCGGTCATTACCAATATTGCTTTAGAACATACGTTATATCTGGGCGATACTCTGGAATCAATCGCCCGCGAAAAAGCTGGAATCATCAAGCAAAACGGCATCTGCCTTACAGCGGCAGGACAAAAAAAAGTTCTGGAGATATTGGAAAACATATGCCTGCGCCGCCGCGCGAAAATTTATTGTCTGGGACGCGATATTAAAATCAAAAAACAAAAAGATGGTTTTTTCACTTATCAGGGATTTAATCGTAATCTGAAAAATTTAACGATTCCTCTGCAAGGCGATCATCAATTATCTAATGCTGCTCTGGCTTTAGCGGCAGTTGAACTTTGTGAAAAAAAAGGGTTTCGTATTGATGATGCGGCGATTTACTCTGGGCTCAAGAATACACATTGGGAAGCCAGGCTGGAAGTTTTACAAAATGATCATATTTTTCTTCTCGACGGAGCTCATAATCCCGCGGGCATCAACGCTTTATGCCGGTCTTTAAAAAAAGATTTTTCTTATCGCCGTTTGATTCTTATCTTCGGGTCTCTTGCTGATAAGGATTATCGTCGAATGCTGCGAAAAATAGTTCCTCTCGCCAAGATAATAATATTAACACAACTAAAAACCAAACGGGCTGTATCGGTGAACGATATTATGGAAACAGTAAAAAAAATGGGCTATCCGGCAATTGTCACTGAAAATGTAAAGCAGGCAATTGAGCGGGCACAGGCCGTGGCTAAAAAGCAGGACTTGATCTGTGCCACCGGGTCTTTTTATCTAGCCGGTGAAGTAAAACAGGCATTCCGGGACTGTTGAAAAACGCTCATACCCTGAAGGGCACGACGCGTCTGCTGTGTTACGCTGCAAACCGCACCGCTCAACGTATATCCATACGAGTGACCTCGCGTGACCTTCAGGTTATTAGGTTATACGCCTCGCGATTTGGTTTTTTGTGCGCCTTGCATCTGAGCATTTTTGAACAGTCCATAATCATGGGGCTTTAAACAATCCCATTTCCTAAACTTGTCTTATGTGATAATACAAAACCACAATAAAAAGTATACCAAACTGATGAATGTCGCTTCGGGAGTTGCCGCAAAGGTAGAATGATGAATGCAATTGGGCATGAGAAACTCAAGGCTGGAAAAAAAAATAATATATTTTCTATATTAAATCTCGATTTAACTATTGCCTTCCTGATTGCGATAATAATTTTTATTTCCTGCCCCGGAGCTTTTGCTGTCGAGCCAAAAAATAATTACAATCCTGTGAATATTAAAGCGGACAGTATGAATGACGATAATTTTTCCGACTTAGCCCATGTTCAAGGAAAAGCGACCGTAATTTATAAAGGTCCAGCTCCCGATGCCGAGGATACAGAAGTAGATAATAAATACAATATTGCCAGCGCTCCCGGAGCTTCGGCTGTTGAAACCAAGAATAATGGCAATCCTGCAAACATCGAAGCGGACAGTATGGATTACGACAATGTTAGTGACGTATACCATGCTCAAGGGAAAGTGAGCATAATTTATAGCGGCGCCGCTCTCTATGCCGATGATATGCAACTGGATAATAAAAATAATATTGCCACGGCTCAGGGCAATGCCACTCTGAAGATGGGAGAGGATACCATGCAGGGTGATAAAATTGTTTTCAATATTGAAAACAAAACCGGCGCTGCTTATAACGCCCATGCTTTTTATGCGAGGAACCATTTTTATATAAAAGGCGATAAAATTGAGAAAACCGGAGAAAATACATATTTCATCGAAAAACCAGTTGCCACAACTTGTGACGGCGATAATCCTGATTGGGAAATTTCCGGTAGCGAAATGAAGGTAACAATTGAAGGCTATGGCTTAATGAAAGACGCCCGGTTAGTCGCGAAAGGTCTGCCGTTTTTCTATTCTCCCGTTCTTCCTTTTCCCGCAAAAACTCAACGTCAATCGGGATTTCTTTTCCCGTATCTTTCCTCCTCCTCAGATGACGGTATCGATGTTGAGGTCCCTTATTTTTGGGCGATTTCTCCGCAGATGGACGCAACGTTTTATCAGCGGTACATCGAAAAAAGAGGATTTAAAGAAGGCGCGGAATTCAGATACTATTTAGGAAATAATTCATCCGGTACTTTTTACGGCGATTACATGGAGGATACGAAACACATTATCGAAACGACCGATACCGCAACCAGCCGCGACTGGCAGGAATCGCATAAGCGCTGGTCTTATTATTTAAATCATCAAACGAATTTTGATCCGCAATTTTACATGAGGACCGATTTACAACAAGTATCCGACAAATGGTACTTTAAAGATTTTTCGGCGCACAACTACTATCTTGATCATTATGCCCAAACGACAGATGATCAGTTTAAGAATGTTCCGTTTCAGGGCGATCAATCTCTGCGTTTTCTGGAATCAACAGTCCGCGTGGTTAAAAGCTGGTCTAATTACAATTTGACAGGATTGATCAACTCCACTGACGATTTTGCGACCGCTAATAATGATCAAACTTTGCAAAAATATCCGGAGATCGTTTTTACTGGTATCAAACAGCCCTTTTTGAAGACACCCTTATATTACGAATTTGTTGGCGCTTATGATTATTTCTACCGGGGCGAAGGCCAAAAGGGCCATTATGGTGATTTTTCACCGACTGTTTCCGCGCCGTTCAATATATCCCGCTATATTAAAGTGATTCCGCAGTTTGCTTTTAAAGAGACATTCTGGAGCCGGGATGACAATTCAACAGGAACAGAAAGTAAAAGCGGAGACAGAACAATTTACAATGCGTCATTAGCCTTAAGCAGTCAGGTCTCCCGTGTCTTTGATGTAAATGTGCAAAATTGGGAAAAAATCCAACACGTAATAAAACCCGAAGTAACCTATTCTTACGTCCCCAATGTGTCCCAAAATAACATCCCTGATTATTTACCCGCGGTGTCGCCGGTTGTAACGCCTGTCACAGCGTCTTCAGGGAACGCTTTCATGGAACAAAACGCTGTTGCCTGGTCACTAACGAACACTTTTATTGCTAAAATAAGAGATGAAAAAGGAGCCTATAGCTACTTGGAATTTCTCCGGCTTAAACTGTTTCAAACTTACGACATCAATGAAGCGAATAAGGGTATGGCGGGAATTATTAATGAAAGACGTCCTTTATCTGATCTCGGGATAGAATTTGATTTTACTCCTCATAAATATTTTTCTTTTATAGCGCGCAATCTTTACAGTGTTTATGATGGCTGGACACAAACTAATTATGATTTGAATTTAAAAGATCGGCGCGGAGATACGATGACGATTGGTTACCGTTATACTTTAGGATCTATCGAAGAAATTAACTTTAATTTAAAAGCGGTAATTACGCAAAGTATTGACGGCACATTTATTTCGAGACGCGATCAATTTAATTCCCAGACAGTAGAGAATACAGTGGGGCTTATTTATCACAAACAATGCTGGAGCATGGGATTGGATTATACCCAGACGGCTACCGACAATAGAGTTGAATTTAAAATATCACTGGCCGGTTTGGGTAAGTTGTAACTTTAAATATACAGGCGCATAAAAAGATGAATTTCAAAATCATATTGGTTATTATTCTTTCCGGTATTGCCCTTATCTTTCTTGCGCAGAATATACAAGTCGTCACTGTGAGCTTTTTATTGTAAAACTCCAATTCCGAAAGCGTAGCGTAGTGGAATTGGTAAGTTGAACAATCCCGCGCAGCGGAGAGTACAATACCCCGCAGCTTGCTGCGAAATGTTTCCAAAGCTTGCTTTGGGGTTCATACCCGTGATTCTGGGAAATTTCCATGTCGCGCGCCATACTGTTATTTTTTTCTCTGTTAATAGGTTTTATTATCGGATGGTTCCTGCACAGCTATCTATCATATCGTAAAGATAAAAAGGAATTTTCCGATTTTAAGGCTTAAAGAACAGCACAAAAGAGTAGAGGATTTTCGGCGACGGTCTGGATCGGACGAGCCCAAAAATAAATGTACCTGTTCTCTATGTTTCTTCCTGTTATCCTCAAATTGTCAACATCTATGAATATGCAAGATTTCAATCCATAAGAAACACAATTCAGGAAATTATAGATTATAGGATAATGATTATGCGTTGCCGGAACAATCAATATTTTTCTTTGATATTTACTTAAACTTATGATAACTTTTTCCACACTTTACGTCTCCCACTCTTTCCACCACGAAAATGGATGTCTGTATTTAAAAATCTGAATCAGGGTTGCATCAACAAATGATGGAATATAGCACGCACAGACAGATATATTCATATTTTACAAAACTTTATTATATTAATACATCAATCATAAAACCCATGTATCTTTAGCAAATACATGGGTTGTTTTTATATTTGTAAAGAAAGACGGCAATGAAAAAAATGTTTACGGTATTCCGGCAATATTGCTTTCAGCAGTTACGGAAGTGGGATGATCTGAATTGAAGAATAAAAAATATTAAACTCTAACTTAAACATATGGTACGAAAATCTGAAGCAGGTCATAGTTTAAGAATTCTTAGATAAACATAATTTATGATTAGGAGAAGGAGACTATGAGACGTAAACTATGGGCCGGTTTCGCAATGGTATGCATGGTTTCTTTTATTCTTTGCGCTTTAGCGTTCTTATTGATGACAACCGTTGAGTCGACAGCCACCGAAGCCCCTCCCAATGGCAAACTACTGCACCAATACATCGTCCGAGACCCGTCTATGAACAACATGCTGGCTTGGGCCTTCATCGCCCCGGCGGACTGGAAGTGGGATGGCGGCGTTCATTGCGTGTTCAGCAAGGGCAATGCAATTCCTAACTGGTGGACGCAACTGAGCGTTCACAGTGCCGATGGATTGCCGGAAACCCGCATGTTCCGAGATGTTTCATTCGCCTACCATAATAACGCGGCCACCCGATATTTTCCGGCGAAAGTCAGCGGACTTCCACCCATGGGACCAGAAGTCTTCATCACCAAGTGGATCCTGCCCCATTGGCGTCAGGGAATCATGGACATGCGTATCATAGGCAGTGCGGACGTGCCGGAACTGACGAAGCTCGTTCGGATGCATTGTAATGCGAAAACGCAAGTCCGTTCAGCCCGGGTCATGGTGGAATATACGGAGCATGGCCGGACGGTGGAGGAGATGGTCTTCTGCGCCGTCAGAGTTCCTCCCACCATTAGCATCAGTAGATATCGAACAATCAACTGGTACGCCGATGGCTTCTCATACCGGGCGGAAAAAGGAAAACTCGATGCCGCCGGGCTGCTGCTGGCGACCATTGCCAATTCCTTGATCCGTATTCCTAAATGGGAGGAGGCCTGTAATCAGCTCCGTTTGCGTGGGTTAAAGCAGCAAATTAAGCATGGCCAGGACCTTGTCAACATCAGCAAACAAATATCGCGCAATCAGGACGAGGAACGGAGTATGCTGGATGAGATCTACAAAACTAAGTCCCGTGCGCAGGCCAAGCAGGCCCGCGATTTTTCCGACAACACGTTTGACAGGCAAAGGATGGTCAATCCGAATACGGGCAAAAAGATGACGGTGGGTATTGGGTCCTCGTACTACTACCAGAACAACAACTCAGACAAGGTGTACGGCTCCGATAGGCCCCCCAACAGCTTCATCCCGAATTCCAAGATGTCCGTCACGGAACTGAAAAAGGACAACTCGTACCCCTAAACGTTATGGATATGTCATAAAACCCATGTGTCTTTAGCGGATACATGGGTTTTTATTTATTTGTAAAGAAAGACGGCAATGAAAAAAATGTTTGTAGGTCCGCAATGGCTCTGCTTTTTTATTGATTCTTTCAACCGGTAATCGTTAATTTATGGTGCTATCTTCTTTGAGGACTTGTAGGTGAAACATTTAAAATACCTTTTCATCGTAGGGAAACAGCGTCGCATCTTTACTCTTGGCAATTGCTACTGTGCGCTATGCGGCAACTTTGATCGTGCCGGGTGTTCATTGCGACATCCGTACTTTTGAGAAATCTAACGGCTTACCTTTCTTTCCTCATTAACTTTTCTGTGCGAACGTCAGGTTCTGCCGGAGAGAAATAATCACGCAGTCCGTCATAGATGAAGAGAACCGCTTTGACGTAAACGTCGCTGTGGTTGTAAGCAAAAACTGCTTTGTACCTGCTGTCATAATTGCCGATGTCCTCGCCTGTCAAATTATTCTTATAAAGATAGTTTTCCACACTGAAGATAGTATCTTCTATGGAAAAAGGATCAATATCATCATCAATTCCGTTTGAATCGACAAAGAACTCCAGCAGGGACGAAGGAATAAACTGCCCCCAGCCGATTGCGCCGGCATATGAACTCGTAAAATACTGCGGCGGATGTTCCGTCATCTGTGAAAATTTGTAAAGAGCCGTGATTTCCCGAACGGCAAACTTTGTCCGGTTTGTGAAAATGTATTGAGACACTAAAGAATTGAACGCGTAGAATTTGCCGCGCTGCTGCTTATTGGCGAAATTGGTTTCGACGCCAATGATGGCGGCGATCAATTCCTTGTGGATTCCATGTTTCGCCTCAGCCTTTTTGAAAATCCCGATGTGATTTTTGATGAATGGCTTTCCTTTTTCGATTTTGGCATTCACGTCTAATCGGGCGAAGTACCACGCTATATCGTGTTTCTTGTCATGATCGGTCTGCTTTTCCGCGGATTTCTGAAAATATTGGTCTATATTGGAGTGAATTCGAAAAGTTTCATTCTGCATCTGTTCATCGAACCATTCTCCGGGCACTCCGTTCATGATCAGCTGCTGTTTTAGTTCTTTAATCTTAATCAGGACAACTGATTCTGGATTTTCTTCCAATTCGGGAGCAATCGGGATTTCATCAATTTTTTTTACCTGGATTGTTTGATTTTTCTTGACCTGCTCATTATTGGACGCGCAGCCAAGAAACATGAAAACCAAAGAGACTATGATTAGCGAATATCTTAATTTCATTTTGTGCAATTCACAGAAGAGATTCTTATCTTTACTAAACAACAAACGATATTGTCAAATCTTTTCGAGCCGGACTTTTTCCATGGTTGTTGACAGCACGAGCGATGTATGTTCTTGTAATCACGTTAAGGTTAATGTATAAATAAAAAATATTATGCTGACCAAACAAGACATCATCGCGGAAGCCAAACGGTTGAAATTTGCCGATATCGGTTTCACTGACGCTCAGCCTTTTGACTCTCAAAAGGAATATTTGCTGGCGCATCAGGAAGAGTATGGCTGGGCGGAGGCAGTCGGTTTAGGTCTGCTTGCGGGAACGGATCCCAAGAACATTCTCCCGCAGGCAAAATCCATCATTGTATTACTGGAATCCTATTTCGAAGAATCTTTTCCTATTCAAATGGAGCGTCATTTCGGCCGCTGCTATCTCGATGATGACCGGGTTACAAAAGATCGTTTGGCGCTTAAGATTAAAACTTTTCGAAAGTTTCTCCTGGAAAACGGTGTTGACTCCAAGGTGCCATTCAACCTGCCGCATCGGTTGTCAGCCGCTCGCGCCGGGCTGGGGACGTTCGGCAACAACTGTGTTTTTTACGCGCGGAGTGTCGCCCGCGGAAGTTCTTTTGTTTTTCCCATTGCTATTGTGATTGATGCTGAATATCCTCGCGATAAACCAGATATTGCCATCGGTTGCCCGAAGTGGTGCCGTAATGCCTGCGTGGCGGCGTGTCCTACCCGCGCGCTCAAGGGAGGCGGAAAGATTGATCCGCGCCGCTGTATCTCCTTTTTAACGTATTATGGCGAGGGACTCACTCCGCTTGAACTCCGCGAGCCTATGGGCATGTATGTTTATGGATGTGATCGTTGTCAGAATATTTGTCCACGCAATACCCCCTGGATGACCGGGGAGAAACCGCAAAATCACCGTGTTTCAGCCAAGGCCGCGAATTTCGATCTTTCCCGCCTTCTGCATATGGATAAACCATACTTTGAACAGAAAATTTGGCCGCACATGTTTTATATGTCCGCTGATAATCTCTGGCGCTGGAAAATGAATGCTGCTCGCTCCATGGGTAATAGTCTTAATCCGGCTTACATCGCTGATCTTATCCGCGCGTTCAAAGAAAATTCTGATGAGCGCGTAAAGAGCATGATGGCCTGGGCGCTGGGACGCATCGGCAATAAAGAGGCAATGGTCGGACTTGAGCAGTTTTCTAAAGATAGCAAGGGTATAGTGAAGGAAGAGATCGAACAGGCTATGAAATCAGCTGCGGCAAAATCGCAGCAGTGTAAGGCTTGAAGACAGATATCAGAACTACATTTGAGAATAAAGATAATTAATCTTCTTCAACAGAGATGTCGATGATTTCAAAGTTGCGCGTACCGCCGGGCGTTTGCACATTGATTTCACTGCCGATGCTTTTACCGATCAGAGCTTTGCCGATCGGAGATGTCACGGAAATTTTATTCTGACTGATGTCGGATTCATAGGGGCCGAGCAGTTGATATTTAATTTTTTCGCCGCTGTCGATATCTTCCAAGCTGACATGACAGCCAAAAACTACTTTGTCGGTGGTCAAACCTTTTAAACTAATAACGTTAGCCAAGGCGAGGTTATTTTCCAACTCTTGAACCTTTCCATAAAGAAAAGACTGTCTTTCTTTGGCGGCGGTGTATTCAGCGTTTTCGGAAATATCACCGTGCGCGCGCGCAACTTCAATATCACGAACATTTTCAGGAATGGATACGTTTTTTAACGTTTCCAGATCTTTTTTTAATCTTTCAAAACCTGCTTTTGTAATCGGTATTCTTTGCATAAAAACTCCAGATTATTTTACTATGTCCTGACGTGATCTGTTTAAAACAACGGGCAGGATAATTGCTTAATTCTTGTTTAATAAAGAATAAGAACCCTGTCAAGAAACATTTGATGGTTTAGATCGTCCGATTGTGCTATTTAAAACCAATTCTAACTCAAAGCGCTATCTTTGTTGTCAGCGTCGTCGGCTTCCTCAACGTATAACCTGAAGGTCACGCGTGTACAATACGCCTCGTCACCTCCTTCTTGCCGCCTCGATATCATCTTTGATTTAGAAATGGTATAAGTTAAGATAAAGTATACAGGTTTTTAGAGTAATGCTCGATAAATTCAACAGGGAAATAAATTACCTGCGTGTTTCCATAACCGACAGATGCAATTTGCATTGCACTTATTGCCGGCCAAAAGAAGGGATTTCTTTGCAGGGGCATAACGATATTCTACGCTACGAGGAAATAATTCGTATCGTTTCCGTCGCCGTCAGGATGGGATTAGTCAAAGTACGGGTAACAGGAGGCGAGCCGCTTGTCCGTCGTGGCTTTGTCGATTTTATTGTCGCGTTGAAAAAAATTAACGGTTTAAAAGACATCAGTTTTACGACTAACGGTATTCTTTTGGAAGAATTTGCCCGGAATATTTTTGACGCCGGTATTTGCCGCATCAACATCAGCCTCGATTCGCTGAATAAGGATAAATATTTCCGCATTACCAATGGCGGAAATTTAGATGCCGTTTTGCGCGGGATTGCCCGGGCTGAAGAAGTTGGTTTTTCGCCGATAAAAATTAACACTGTTGCCATTAAAGGTTTCAATGATGATGAAGTGTTGGATTTTGTTCAACTAGCCGTAGATAAACCATTTCAAGTGCGTTTTATTGAATTGATGCCGGTTGGGCAGGTAAATTCAGGTTACAGCGAAGATTATATGCCGGCAATGCAGTTAATACAAAAAATCAGCGAGCGCTATGAACTGGAGCAGGTAAAAGACAAAAAAAACAAATCAGACGGTCCGGCCAAAATCTTTAAGATAAAAGGCGGGCGGGGTGAAATTGGTTTTATTAACCCGGTGAGCGACCATTTTTGTTCAACCTGCAATCGCCTGCGTCTAACTTCTGACGGAAAATTGCGGGTGTGCTTACTTAAAGAAGATGAAATTGATTTAAAAAAGGCGTTGAGGGAAAATTGCAGCGATACGGAATTAGAAAAACTTATCCGGGAAGCGATATTATTAAAACCAAAACAACATGATCTGATCTGTACGGAAATGCATTTGAAAAAATGTTACCGGAACATGTCGACGATTGGTGGTTGAAAAACAATAATCAAAAGTATATATTTTAAGGAAATAAGGTGTAATTTACGACACGGGATTTAATATAGAATTCACCGGAGATCACTCAAATGTTTTTCGATCAAAAAACGGCCCAACTATCCGAGGAACGATTGAAAACACCACTGGGGCGCTATATCTTTTCGCGGCAAAAAGAACTGATTTTAGATTTAGTGGCTCCGCACGCCGGTGAAAGAATCTTGGACGTAGGTTGCGGCACAGGCAATAATTTGCAATTTTTTCGGGATAAGTGGTGTTCAGTAACGGGAATTGATTCCTCCGCGGAAATGCTGAAAATTGCCCGGGCAAAAAACGGTGACTACGCTGAATTAATTTTAGCTCAAGCCGAAGACATTCCTTTTTCTGATAATGAATTTGATATTGTAACCATAATTAATGTTCTGGAGATTGCAACTAATCCACAAAAAGTCATTGCGGAAGCAATCAGGGTTTGCCGCGGCCGTGTTTTTATCGGATTTTTAAATAGCTATTCCTTTGCCGGAACAAAACAACGATTAAAGGAAATATCCGGTTTTCCCATTTCGCAGAAAATACATTTTTTCAGTTTGACTGAAATTAGAACCATGGTGAGAAGTTTAATTGGTGATACTGACATTAAATGGGGCAGTGTCATTTATTTTCCCGGGATTGTTTACGATTTTTTTGAGGAGTTAGAAGAAGCATTTCCTCTGGAAAAAAATCCATTGGGCGCATTTATTGGTCTGGCCTTTTCTGTAAAATACACTTACCGGACAGTGCAAAGCCCGATTATGGAATCATTTAAACTCGAAGCTAAAGCCCGCGACACGGCTCCGGAAGCCGTTCGAGGTATGTTGCGGCAGGCGGATAAATGATTAAAGAAGCGATGCTATATGAAAAGCTTGAAGGCAGGCAGGCGCGTTGCAATCTGTGCGCGCACAGATGCACGATTAAACCGGATAGAAGGGGCATCTGTGGAGTAAGGGAAAACAGGAACGGCATTCTGTATTCACTGGTTTACGGAACACTAATTGCCGTAAATATTGATCCCATCGAAAAAAAACCATTCTTTCATGTTTGTCCGGCATCCAAATCATATTCCATCGCCACGGTAGGATGCAATTTAAGTTGTGAATTCTGTCAGAACCACGACATTTCACAGATGCCGCGCTCCACGCGCATGATAACCGGCGAAGATTTATCGCCTATGGAAATTGCGGACCGGGCGAAAAAAAGCGGCTCGAAAACAATCGCCTATACCTACACGGAACCGACAATCTATTTTGAACTGGCTTACGATACCGCGAAAATTGCCGTTGAGAACGGCTTGAAAAATGTGTTTGTCACCAATGGATTTATGACCGCTGAAGCCATTGAGACGATAGCTCCTTATTTAACCGCCGCCAATGTGGACTTAAAATCTTTTCGTGATGAGTTCTATAAAAAACGCTGCGGAGCAAGGCTCAACCCCGTTCTGGGAAGTTTAAAAAAAATGAAAGAAATGGGAATCTGGGTGGAAATAACTACTCTACTGATTCCCGCTTTAAACGACAGTGATGAAGAACTCAAGGACATTGCGCAATTTATTGCCGGATTGGGAAAAGAAACGCCCTGGCATATCAGCCGCTTTCATCCACAGTTCAAAATGCTGAACGTTCCGGTTACTTCTATTTCTTCATTGCATAAAGCTGTGGAAATCGGGAAACAGGCCGGACTGAAATATGTTTACAGCGGCAACGTTCCCGGTGATGAAGGCGAAAACACAAAATGTTTTAATTGCGGTAATCTTTTGATTGAACGCTACGGTTTTAGAATTGTAAGCATTAACATCAAAGGTAATAAATGCTCTAAATGCGAGATAGAACTGGAAGGTGTCTTCTAAGAACAAATTAGGGATTTCTTCCTGTAATGTTGTTTTCCTTGTGTTACAAATTCGCACAACATTTCAATCGAAAATAATCAAAAAATGGCTGAAACTCTATCTTGACATGTGGTATATGTTTTGGGAGCAAGTCGTACAAAGATAATGATTTATATTGACAGATAAAGAAAAATAGTGAGAATCTCCTAAAAGATTCATAAGAAACCAAAAAACTTATCCTTAATAATTAAATTTAGCCAGGAGGCAAAAAGATGATGCTACCTAAGTCTAAACTCACCAAGTTGGTTGGTTTAATAGCGCTTCCATTAGTTATACTGCAACTTACCAGTTGTGCTACAATGACGCCATTGACTGCTGCGGCCAAGCAAGGTGATGTCGCCATGATCAACAAGCTTCTAAATGAAGGTGCTAAAGTTGATGAGCCCAATTCAGGAAAATGGAGTGCAACACCATTATATTGGTCATTATTTGATTGTAAATTTGAGGCAGCTGAATTTTTATTAACAAAAGGGGCCAATGTAAATTCAACTGATTCCTTTGGGTCTACACCCTTATATATGGCAGTTTGTTGTGAGAATGTAGATCTTTCATTAATCGAGCATCTCATTCAAAAAGGAGCAGATGTCAATTATAAGAATACATCTGATGGTTTGACAAGCTTACACTATGCAATTTCTTGTGGATCTGATGATGTGGCTAGATTGTTGATTGAAAAAGGTGCTAACGTAAATGCCATTGCTGATGACGGAACAACCCCCCTTATACTTGCAGCAAAAAACGATTCCGTGTTTATAGCAAAGCTTCTGCTGGAAAAAGGGGCAGACGTCAATTGGCCTGATATTCACAAAAAAAACGCTATGTCATATGCTAAAGGTAAGAAGAAAATGATTCAACTTTTGGAAAGTGCTGACAGTGTTAGCCCTGTGAACAAAAAGGAATAAAGGGAATTGTCTTGAAAAACGGTGGTGTGGTTAAGGGGCAAATAATATGTATTGATAATAATGTTTTAAAGATTCGTACAAAAGAGGAAAAATTTTTATCATATTTATTCGTGAACGAAGGTAAGAAATACATAACAGAATGAAAAATATGAACTGGAATAAGATGTCCTGACCTATACTTGGGTTGACCGTTGCCTTGCAAATTCCTTTAACAAAAAAAATCGTCAGACTCAACAAAGATGCAAGTCTTCATCCGTAATCATCAAATTTTATTGATGGTCGCACGCTTGATAAGTAAGTAAAAGATAGCAGCGCACTCCGATAACTAACATTTGTATAGCGCTGTTTATATTTTATTGACATATAAAACAGGTCTTCTTATACTCTTCCCAATAATCCCGTAATATCTTATGAAAGATCATATCAATGGAGGCATAAATGCAATTCCCGCATCTTTTTTCACCAGTCACCATTAACGGTATGACCTTAAAAAACCGGGCGGTCATGCCGCCAATGGGTACGGGGTATGGCAATTCCGACAGCACGGTCAGCGACCGGTTGGTGGCCTATCTTGCCCGTCGGGCGCAGGGCGGCACTGGTTTGATAATTACCGAAATATGTGCGATTGATCCTCGCGGCAAGGGTTTCCCCAACGAGGTCGGCGTCTGGAACGATGCGTTTATTACAGGACTGGCGCGCATTCCAGAAGAACTGCATAAATACGGCGCGAAAGTAGCTCTGCAATTGCACCATGCCGGACGTGAAACTTTTGAGGCTGTTACTGGTGCTATGCCCGAGGCGCCTTCGGCCATACCCAGTGTTATCCAGGGTCAGCCCTGCGGGGCGATGTCTCTGGAGCGCGTTGCTCAAGTGATAGGAGCCTTTGCAAAAGCGGCCGGGCGCGCGCGTCAGGCGGGGTTTGATGCTGTTGAACTTCACGGCGCTCATGGCTATTTGTTGAATCAATTTCTTTCGCCTTTTTCCAACAAGCGTGAAGATGAATATGGTGGGAACGATGAAAATCGCATGCGCTTCATTTTGGAAATTATTACCGCGGTACGTAAGGTTGTGGGGCCGGGTTTTCCTGTCTGGATTCGCGTATCGGCAGATGAGTTGGTACGTGGCGGTTATGACTTGGACTTCATGCAGAAATTCGCGCCTAGAATGGTGGCCGCCGGGGTTGATGCCATTCACTGTTCGGTGGGGGTGTATTCGACGCCCGGCAACCTCTCCGCTGCATCCATGGATACCGATCCTGGGTTTAATCTTTTTCGTGCCCGCGCTCTGAAATCCGTGGTGAATGTGCCGATAATCGGCGTGGGACGTATCAATACCCCCGAACTGGCTGATCAGGCCATTGCCCGTGGTGATGCTGATCTGATTAGTTTCGGACGTCAACATCTGACCGATCCGGACTTCGTCAACAAGGCGCGCAATGGCGCTCTCGAAGATATCCGCCGGTGCACGGCCTGCAATCAGGGATGCATCGAACGCTTGAGTTTCGAGATGAAATCCGCCACCTGCAGTTTCAATCCTGAGTGCGGCCGCGAATATAAAGGGCCATTGCCCAAAGCCGATCCACCAAAACGTGTGTGGGTAGTCGGCGCCGGCCCAGCCGGAATGTCTGCCGCTATAACGGCAGCCGCGCGAGGGCATAAGGTGGAGGTCTTTGAGAAAGAAACTGAGCCCGGAGGACAGTTGTTATCGGCCAGCAAACCGCCGCACAAGGCGGCCTTCATGGATTGGGTCACATGGGCATTGCGCCAGCTGAAAAAAAGTTCCACGCCTGTTCATTGTCAACATACCGTGAGCGGAGAAGAAATAAAGCAGCGCCGGCCCGATGCTGTGATTCTGGCCTGTGGCGCTTATCCGGTTACAGTCCCGATCCCCGGCCTTGATTCTAAAATGGTGGCGGATGCCCGTGACGTGCTTACAGGCAAGGTCGAGCTTGTAAGCCCGGTCGTGATTTTGGGTGCTGGTTATGTGGGTATGGAGACCGCGGACTATCTGTTGGCTAAAGGTATTGCGGTTACGGTACTGGAGATGCAGCCGTTCCCCCCGGTGGGTAAACTGACCGCACACGGATACTGGCTGCACAAGCGCATCAAGGGTGCCGGCGGCCGGCTGATTTTCGGCGCAAAGGTCTTAGCTATTGAAGAGGGCGCTGTGCGCTATCACCAGACTGATGCCGAACGAGTGGAGAGCGCGGCCCTGATTGTGACGGCCATGGGTGCCAAGTCGGAAAATGCTTTGGAAGATGTGCTCAAGGATCTAGCCATTTCCTTTCGAACAGTCGGTGACGCCAAAACCCCGCGCCGCATTCTGGAAGCCATCCACGAAGGCTACAGGGCCGGGGAAGAAATATAGAATTAATACCAAGTCGCCTTTAAGTTATTGCCTTGCATGCGGTAATTACCGGTAAGGGAAAATTAATTTACTATTCGCTTCCGGTCTTCAGCTAAAACTTTATTGGCAACGCAGCCCGACGTGTGACCCCTCGTGACCTTTAGGTTATCCAGGTTATTATGTTATACGCTTCGCTTTCGCAATTGGAGTTTCACGATAAACGCAATTCAAACCCGACAACAAACATCAACCTGCTTGTTGTCATCTAGGAGCACCCCAAGAAAAAAGGCCCCATAACCGTGCAGCGGTTATGGGGCCTTAAGTTTTTTTAGAATTGTGAAAATGTTACAAATTTAATTAATTGTCTTCACCGCCTCTAGCACAGCTTGAACTCTGCGGTTCTTCTGTCGCCCCTCTTTTGTATCATTGCTGGCAATTGGTTTATCCTTTCCATAACCAACAGCGGTGAGGCGTGACCCGTCAATTCCGAATTTGTCAATAAGATATTGACGAACGTTGTTAGCTCGTTCTTCGGATAATTTCTTATTGTAGGCATCGCCGGCAATATTATCAGTATAACCTTCAATAACTGCGGTCGTGTCAGGAAACTCTTTCATGAAATCGGCTACCCTCCTAATCTCGTGATTATATTTTTCTTTGACAACGGCCTTCGCGGTATCGAATTCCACATTAAGCGCTATTGTGACCTTCTCCTGTACTGGAGGTGGAGGTGGTGGTGGCGGCGGCGGAGGAGGAGGAGGAGGTGGAGGAGGTGGTGGTGGTACTACCACTTTTTGTTCTACTACTGGAGATGGACAGTATGGGGGACAGCCACAGTCTTTAATACTGTTATCGATAATTAATGCAGGTAAGCCACCGGCCCTGACTTCTGCCCTGACTTCTGACTGTGCCATCGTGACGATAGTCATCATCAATACAAAAAACAACAACATACCAATTTTTTTCATAATACCCTCCTTTCGTTCTGGTTTTTATAATAAATTTATTTTATTCTAAATACTCTTAAATATATCGGCCTTCTATAAGTATTTTTGTTAATACTAAAATAAGTCTTTTATGTCAAAGGTATTTTTATCATTACCGGTAATTACCGCCTGCAAGGCGGTAACTTACAAGCGAATTGGTATTACAGGTACGCTCCCATATTCAGCGCGCTTATTTCCATGCCGAAACCTATCTTTGTATGAACAAGCTCGCTGGCGCTGATTTTGAAAGGATGAAGAACCAAAGAAGAATCTTCCAGCGTAAAATTGAGTGAAGACAATACCTCCGCAAGATTTCTTTTATCGGCTATTAAACTGGCTAGGGTAAGGAGGGAACTTTCCAATGCTTCATTTACAGGAAGAGTTACCTGATAAATTTTCTTAGCCGGAAAATCCACGATTAAATCCTTTGGCGGAGGCGTCGCGGTTAATTGCCTGCACCAGCGCAAAAATAAAGTAGGGTTGAGTTTAAACGCTGGGGTGTAAAAATAGAACGGCGTTTTTGTCCATTCTTCCAAAGGAGCTTTGGGCAGATTGGCCATTTTAATCAAGTCGGCATATGTTTCCAGTTGAATGCCGCTGACTTTGACTTTCAATTGCCAGAACGGAAGGTAGGTAATATCATCTCCCTTTTCCTGCCACGTGGCAAATTCAACTTTTGTGAAATTTTTATTCGACGGGTTCCAAGCGGAATTACAATTACTGCAAAAAACGATTAAAGCTTCCTTTTCGCCGGGCAGATCCGCTCCGCAATCCGGACACAGCAGAGGAAGAAATTCCACACGCCATTTTTCATCCGGAGCGGAGATAAGAGTCTGTTCAACTTCAGAGTCTTTTTTCTGGAGATCAAGTGGTTTTTTTAAAATCGCGTCATAAATGCGGCCGTTGGCGCAATAAACCGGAGAATAAATGACACTGGCGGTTTCGCCGATAAATATTGCCTTAGAAAGGCCACCGTTGCGTGTTTGATAATCGTTTATGAAAGCATCACGCGAAACTGGAGAAAATTTGAGAAATTTCCCCTCATTCTTACTGCTTCCCACAAATTTCAGTTTCATCGCCTGAGGCCGCAGACCCAAAGAATGAGGAAGCAAGTTGGAATCTAAAGACAGAAAATTAATGTCAAAATACTTATTGGAAATATCCATTCCCTTGACTGTGGAGGAAATACTATAAGAAAATAATGGACCTTGATGCTCTATATTCATTTCCTTTTCTTTAATTGTGTAAGAAAGACCCTTAATCCGCCAGTAAGGAATGAAATAAATGGCTTCGGAAATGCCTTCCGCAGGAGGAATATAAAAATGGAAAATATCTTCAGCTGCCAGATAAACGCGCGTACGGCAAAATTTGCACGAAAGGATGCGGTCGGCTTCGTCAAGAATTATCGGAGCGCCGCATTGAGGACATTGCTGTTCGATCTGAAAGTTAGAGCCGTTCACCGCACTTATTACAATAGATTGATTCCGGTAAATTTTCGAAGCCGCACTTGGAGCATATCTTTGAGGCAGGCTTCGCCGTTACAGCAGTTCCGCAGTTGACGCAGAAATTGGCGTTAACAGGTAAATTCTTTCCGCAATGAGCGCACTTGTTTATGACTAAAATCTGGTGCCCGCAGGCGGGACAAAAGCGTGACTCTTTCGGAATTATTTGTTTGCAATCAGGGCAGGTATAAACTTCAGGAGCCGCTGATGGAGAAGAAGCGCCTTTGAAGGCTTCGGCGAGCATTCCGGGCATCATAAAGCCCATTCCCATTCCCAGTCCCGCGCCTTCTGCCGACTGTGTCTGAGCGGCCGTTTCCACTGCCATTGCCGCTTTCATTTGCAAGAGTTTGTTGAGATCGTCGAAAACGCCCAACCGGCTTTTATCATCTATCGCTTTTTGCACTTCCGGTGGAGGAGTGATGGAGTTGATGTAAAGATCGGTTAAGCCCAGACCGAATTTGCTTAAATCGTTTTGCAGGAGCAGTTTCAATCCGTCGGAAAATTCATTATATTTTCCCGGAAGGTTGAAAATGGTATCCACCTTCTCGCCCATATAATCGTTAAACCGTGAAACGATGACGCGATTGATATACTCTTCAATTTCTTCGGTGCTGAAAATTCCCTGTGTTCCCACCAGTGAATTGACCAGGAGGAGCGGTTGGATGACGCGGATGTTGAAAACGCCGAAAGCGCGTAGGCGAATCAATCCTAATTCTTTGTCGCGGAAAGCGACAGGGTCTCGTGTGCCCCATTTTAAATCGGTGAAAACTTTCATATTGATGAAATAGACTTCCGCGCGTAACGGGCTGGTCATACCCCAGGGCAGGGATAAAATTTTAGTGAGCAGCGGAATATTGGCTGTTTCTAAAGTATGGCGTCCCGCACCGAAAGCGCCGCATGCTTTGCCGTTGTAAAAAAAGACGGCGTTTTGGCTTTCTCTTACGGTCAGTTGGGCTCCGAACTTAATATCCCCGGAACCCTTTTCCGGGATTCTATGCACGATCTCTTTGCCCGATTCATCAAACCATTCGATAACTTCTAAAAACATGACATTGTTTGTTCCCATTTTAATCTGCTCCCTGAAAATGTGCTGATTAGTGGAATTAAAATTTTTCTAATAAAGAAAATCATAAAGGACAGGAAATTAATAGTCAAGCATAAATAATACCATTCCGCTTTCAAAGGATAACGAGGCGGCAAGGAGGAGGCGACGAGGCGTATTTTACACGTGTGACCCCAAGTGACCTTTAGGTTATTCAGGTTATACGCTGAGGAAGCCGACGACGAAGCCAACAAAGTTAATCAAAGGAAGCGAATTGGTATGAATGATTAAAATTGATCTTTTGTCCAGAATATTATACACAATCCGCCATGAAAAAAACTAATTCCACCGATCAGAATATTTATAATGGGATGGCGCTTATTGCCGACCCGATTCATCAATATATACTTTTTACCGTGCCGGAAGACAACTCTGGAAAGGAAACAACAGAAAAGAATTTGATTGATTCCCCCTGGATGCAAAGGTTAAGGAGGATTTATCAACTGCAAAGCGCGCGCTGGGTTTATCCGGCGGCGGAACATTCGCGCTTTCAGCATTCTCTGGGCACGACGCATGTTGCCAGTGAATTTGCCAAACATCTTTATCCCAGCTTGAGTGATGTTTGTAAAGATACGCCGTCTTTAAATTATATAGAGGAACTGCTGCGTTTAGCCGGGCTGCTGCATGACATTGGGCACGGACCTTACGGGCATTTCTTTGATCAGCATTTTTTAAGTGATTGGAGTTTGACGCACGAAATAATCGGACAGAAGATTATAATTAATAAACTTGGAGAAATTATTTCCCTCATCAGGCGCAGTCCTTCCGGCGCGTTTGCACGCGGCGAAGTTTTAGATCCCTGCCAAATAGCATATTTAATCAAAATGCCCGAGCCTGCGGAAAAAGACAAACAGCCTCGCTGGTTGCAGTTACTGCGGCAATTGTTTTCGGGAATTTACACACTTGATAATCTCGATTATGTTCAGCGTGATGCTTACATGACGGGCTTTTCTCTCGATATGGTCGATATTCCCCGCCTGCGTTACTACACTTTTTTTACCAAAGATGGTCTTACTTTGCATCAATCAGGCATATCGACGCTGGGGCGTTTTCTAAACGCCCGGATAAATTTATACGGCAACGTTTACTTCCACCGCACCACGCGCGCTCTTGATTTGCATCTGCAGGAAATTTTTCACGATACGATGAAGCTGATTTTTCCCGGCAATCCTCTGAATAACTTGAATGCCTATTTGTACTGTGATGAATGGTCTTTATTCAATGAAGTGCAAAGCTGGCTCAGGCAGAAAGATTCCCAAAAGAAAAAACTGGCCGGTGAATGGAAGAAATTGCATGACCGGGAAGTTAAATGGAAGATGTCCTTTTCTACGGAAATTTCCATTGATCAAGTTCATCGGGGCACAGGATTTAGCCGCGTTAAGGATTATGAGGAAAGAATCAAGGAACAGCTGCCCGGGAAACTAAAAGGAATTTCTTTTAAAGTGGATTTGGCGACGCAGGACCCGCGTCCGATTAATCCTATCGCGGAACCCGGTAAAAAAATAAATATTTTTAATCCTGTTACGGGAATAACGTCATTGGAGCCGCTGCGGGAAATTTACCGCTTCATCCCCGCGCGAGTTATACACTTTAGAGTGTTTTCACTGAACCACGAATATGATGAAAATCTTTCCGAGGCTGCGGAAAAAGTTCTGAACAGCATAGAAATGTCAATGCCGACGAATGTTTAAGATGGAAAATCCCGAAACCACAGACTTGACTCTTTTTGTCCGCACTTCAGGAGAAGAAATTATCCGTTGGAACCGCCAGCGAATTGTGGACGCCTTGATGCGCGAAGCAGATATTGATGATCAGGTGGCGGCGGAAATAGCGAAAGAAGTGGAAAAACAGATTATTTCTTCGAGAATTAACGTGCTCACAACGGCGCTGATCCGCGAATTGGTTAATATCCGATTAATTGAGAGGGGTCTGGAAAAAGAGCAAAGACTGCACGGCCGTTTGGGATTTCCTCTTTATGATGTGCGGCAATTGATTTTGCATCAAAATAAACAAGACGCCAATATTCCCCATTCTCCCGAAGGCACAAATCTTATCTTTGCCGAAGGCATTAAAAAAGATTTTTCTCTTCATGATGTTTTTTCCGCTGATGTCGGTGAAGCGCATGCGACAGGCGACATTCACATTCATGGTTTGGGTTACATCGATCGTCCTTACAGTTGCTGTCAATCTCTGGAATATCTGAAAATAAATGGGCTAAAGCTGCCGCAAGCGATCAATTCGGCGAATCCCGCCAAATATGCCGAAGTTCTTCTGGCGCATATGGTGCGTTTCAGCGCGGTTTTGCAGGGACATTTCGCGAGCACAATCGGTTGGGACGCGCTCAACATTTCCTTTGCGCCTTACCTTGCCGCTATGACCGATAAAGAAGTAAAACAGTTTGCGCAAATGCTCGTATATGAATTCTCGCAGCTCTCCGCCACACGCGGTGGACAGGCTCTATATACCGATATACATATATATTATGAAATGCCGCCGCATTGGGTGAACCTTCCCGCCATAGGAGCCGGAGGAAAACCGACGGGAAAAACTTATAGAGATTATACTCGCGACGCTCAGCGTTTTGCCTGGGCAATACTGGAAGTGTTTAAAAATGGCGATGCTACCGGAAAACCGTTTATTCTTCCCCGTCCCCTATTGCATATAACCGAAAATTTCTGGAAGACTGAAAATGCTCAGGAATTTTTGCAGTATGCTTGCGAGGTAGCGGATCTCAAAGGCAATACTTGTTTTATTTTCGACAGAGACGAAGACGAACCTTCTTTCGCCTGCTGTAATGCCGCTTTTCGCCACGAGGCTTCTTTCATTGAAGAACTGGATAAACCCTGGTTGATGCGCTCTGCCGCCATCCAAAGCGTGACTTTGAATTTGCCGCGGCTTGGTTATAAGGCCGCAGGCGATGAAAAAAAATTATTTGCCTTACTCAAGGAGTTTATAGAGAAAACGGTAAATGCCCACATCCAGAAAAAAGATTTTTTAGAAAAGCTTCTTTCCTACGCGGAGCAGGGGCCGCTCGCAGTGCTGGCCATGAACCACGATGGGTTCCCTTTTTTAAGAATGAACATGGCCTACTATATTATCGGTATTGTGGGACTCAATGAACTTGTGCAAATCCATCAAGGCAGGGAACTGCATCAATCACCGGAGGCGCTTGAATTTGGTCTGAAAATTGTGGATTATATAAAGCGTGAGGCCGAACTTCTCAGCAAGGAACTGAAGATAAAGTTTGTGCTGGGACAGTCACTGGCAGAAACCACAGCGTATCGTTTTGCAAGGCTCGATTTAAAATATTTTTCTCCCGCCGCCGGACGTTATGTTAAAGGCGACATCGCCGAAGGAGCGATCTATTATACAAACTCAACTCACCTGAATGTTTCCGCGGATGTCACGCCTCTGCAAAAAGTAATTCAGGAAGGTCTTTTCCATAAGTGTTTGGAGGGAGAAGTCTTTACGCATCTGCAGTTGGGGTGCTCAAATCCGGGCAAGGAAAAACTCAGCAGGTTTATTCGGGAGGCTTTTTACAATTCCGGCAACCGCCAGATTGATTTTAATCCAGAATTTACATTTTGCCTCTCCTGTGAAAAAACAGCAAAGGGATTGAATGAAAATTGTATTTATTGCGGATCTACGGAAGTGGAAGGCATTGCCCGGCTTACAAAATATTTCAGCAAAATTTCCAGTTGGAATAAAGGAAAACTTGCCGAGCTCAAATACAGAAAAGTAAACGATAATTTTGATAAGTAGATAGCACATTCTTAATATGTGGTAAATACTTCGGGAAAATTTCGGAATTTGTATTGAACGAAGGACGAAGAAACAATGCCAACTTCACAAGGAACGTTAAGCTCGGAAGCAGCCCAACATAAGATTTTGATTCCGGTCTTGATTTGCCTGGCTCTGGCGATACTCACGGTTGTCACTTT
>Ga0209777_10000804_pt1 | contig 48649 bp, 42 predicted proteins | sample FrelakmetHBP12HB_FD_187147 | JGI IMG/M metagenome (GOLD analysis project Ga0209777, IMG submission 187147) | Freshwater lake sediment microbial communities from the University of Notre Dame, USA, for methane emissions studies -HBP12 HB (SPAdes)... | ecosystem: Environmental > Aquatic >... | reverse complement strand
TGCCGCCAGCGCCAGGCTGACGTTGCCCCCGACAGACTTGAGGATCTGCATATAGAGCGCTCGGTCCTCGGGCTTGACCGTCGCTGGCACTCCGGTGACCGTCACCGTGGCGGCCGGCGTGGACAGGGCGGCCACAGATGCGTGCGGGGCTGGGGCGGGAGCGGGGGCAGCTCCCGGCGCCGGAGCGGCCGGAGCAGCCTTCTTCGTGGGCGCATTGGCGGCAGCCGTCGACTGCGTCACGACATTGGCGGTTGGATCTATCGCGCTGACGTTCATGGTCAGGTGGCCTTCTGATACGTGCTCAGGGTATCGGTCCGGACCACCGGATCGTGAGGAGCGTCCTGACGCGCGAGCTGGGACGGGGTCTCTTAGGCATTCGAATACTTGGCGACGACCACACAGTGGGGTGGCGCGGTCTACGCATCGCCTCGGTCCTGAGGAAATGACTCCCTACCCCCCTTGTTTCGCAGCGGCCTCCATGGCGGCGCCGGCTCGGATGACCCCCGGTCCCCCATCTAGCGGGTGTGTCACTCAGGGGCGGCGGCGGACCCCGATTTGGAGATGCCCCTGCAAAAGGGGGCCGCTCTACTCCTGAGGGGATCTTGGTCGTTGAGTCGGCCTTGACGGGCCCAGCCTATGCCTCGACGCGGTCGATCTTGCGGCGGACCATCATCCGCGAGCGGGGCGACAATCCGAACTCGCCCGCAGAGGCGCGAATCTCGGCCGCCAGTCGATGATTGCCGGTCTGCCAGAAGCGATCCACTAGCTCCGCGAGTGCCAGCAGGGACTGCCAGTCGGAGTCCGTGTACTCGTCCCTCATCGGCGAGCGGCGTACCGAGGCCCACCAGGACACGGTCTCTGGTCGCCAGGGACGGCCGTCCTCGCGGGGCTCCAGCTTCGGCGTGTCGACCGGGCCATCGGCATGAAGGAGGGCTCGGGTTACGGCGCGATGGGGCCGCGTTCGCAACCGCCACGGCTTTGGAGCGGGACCAGGCATGGCTGGATCTCCTGGGACGAGTAGACCGACGGCATCATTGATCAAAGGCCGACAGAAAGTCCCGATCTCACGCAGGCAAGAAAGTAGGGCGGCTGCGGTCCTCGATTTGCGTGAGGCCCTGCAAAAAGGGGCCGGTCACCGTGGAGCAGCAAGATCAATCGGCAGGTCCCGCGTCAGGCCCGGGGGAAGCTCGCTTGGCGGCGCGGCGATGCCTCTGTCGTTCGGCCTCCCGCTGGCGGAAGGCTGGATCCGCCGACTGCCGGCGGTAGTGGGCCAAGGATGCCTCCTGCTGGGGTCGCCCTTTCCTCCGGCAGTCCTGGCAGAACACGCGTTGTCCGAAGGGGCCCATCTGGCGCGTGGGAATCACCGGCACGTGACACCCGTGGCAGAAGGCAAAGCCGTCGATGTCAGCGGCGGCGAACACGAGCTGCAACCCGAGCGCCCCAAACAGGCTCCGCGGTCGGAGGGCGATCCTGGTTCTTGCACCCGGCATCGTGATCTCCGGGCGAAGGTCCCCAAGACGCATCCACGTGTCGAGCGCCTTCCCTGCCATGTCGCGCTGTGAGCGCAGACTCCGGTCGTGTGCCTCGAACACCTGCCCCATCACTTCACCGATGATCTGAAGCCCACGTTCCCAATTGTCTCCGACCGCCCAAGGACCGGGTTTGCGTAGCTCCTCCCAGTCCGCGCCGGCCCCAAGCCGGCCAGCGCGAAGCGCCACGAGGATTCGCCCCAGGCACGCCGCCTGTCGAGCCCAATAGCGCCACCAGTCGACCCGCTCCGGATCGCCCATCCCGCCCTGAGGGCAAGGCGTGCGGAGCGTCAGCAAGAGTGCCGGGGCAATGCTGGCCGGGATCGAACTGGGGTCGTGAGTGCGGGGCAGGCCTACGGCGCAGAGCTCCAGAAGGCCCCATTCTTGCGCGTATTCGAGGATGCGCTCGTCTGGCACCGCTGGTTCGGCGAGCCTCATGAACTCGGAGAGCGCCTCCGGTTTGAACACCACCTCGTGCCAGCCGTCACCAGCCTTGCGTTCGTAGTTGCAGGTGAGGCTGCCGTCCTTGAGCTCGAGTCGTGAACCAGGCGAAAGGTACATGCCTGCCATCCGCCAGGCCCGAGGTAGGCCGGTCTCAGTGGCCTCCATCAACTCAGAGATTGTTGAGTCCACCCCGTACTGCATGCGTACACGATAGCTGTGCCCTACCCCGGTTGAGGCAGTTTCTGTACAAAGGCCCCGGCGGCGAAAACAACACGGGGCTTATGGCGGTGTCAAGGACTCAGAAACGGCGAGCGACGGCTAGGAACACCGCTCCGGCGCGCCCGGGCGTCTCGCCTAGCCCCGCCTCCGCCGGCCGCCAGACGACCGGGCTGCGTGGTCGACTTGCACGACCCCTCGATCTAGAGCGTGTATGTGACCCGGACCGCGAGGCGATGGCGGCAGCTCTGCGGGTGGTGTTGGGCCTCCCGAGGAAGCTTCCCGATCGCGGCCAGGGAGGTGTCCGATGACCATGGTGGAGAAGGTTCCGGCACCCCGCCGGGTGGCGACCTACGAGCGGGTCCGTTCCGAGGACCAGCGCGAGCGCGAGACGATCAGGACCCAGACCGAAGAGCTCGCGCGGCGCCTCGCCCTGGAGCCGGACGTGGTTGTTGCCGGCCGGTTCAGCGACGACGGGATCTCGGGGACGGTGTCCCTGCCTGAGCGCCCGGGCGGAACCAGATTGATGGCTGCGGCAGCGGCGGGCCTCATCGACGAGGTCCATGTCCTACGACTCGACCGGCTCGGGCGCGACGAGATCGACAGATTCGTGATCCGCCGTCGGTTCAAGGAACTGGGCGTCCGCCTGGTGAGTGCCCTGGAGGGCGTGCCGGACGATCTGACCTATGGCATCCACACGGTGATCGACGCGGACGTCCGCCGCCGGTTCCTCGAGCTGACTGCCATAGGGATGGCGAGAGCCGCCCGAGCCGGTCGCTACTGCGGTGGCATCGTCCCGTTTGGCTTCCGCGTCGAAGGCTCCAAGGAGACGGCCCACCTCGTACCCGACGAGACCATCGTCTGGGGAGATCGCAGCGCGGCCGAACTGGTTCGAGACCTCTACGACCGGCTTGGCCTGCGCCGGCAGAGCTGCCGGGCGATCGCCGCGGACTTCAACGCTCTGGGCATCCCCACCGCGTATGGGCGCGACGGCCGGGAGGTCGAGTACAAGAGCAAGGGCCTGCGCAAGGCGAGAACGCAGAACGTCTGGCGGGCAGGGCGCATCCGCAACCTCGTGGTCAATCCGGTCTATCGCGGGGAGTTGCAGTACGGTCGGCGGATCGACCAGCGCGGACCCCATACCGAGCGACGAGGTCACGAGATCATCTCCGCCCCGATCGAGGGCTTGGTCTCGCCTGTCCTGTGGCACGCGGCTCAGGATGCCCTGACCGCTAACCGCCGCTGCGCAAAGAACACCCACCGGGTCTATCTCCTGAAGGGCGTCATGACCTGCGGCATCTGCGGCCTCACCTACGTGGGCTCCTGGTCCAAGGAGTTCGGCTGGTACCGCTGCGGCGGCCAACTCAAGGAGCGCGGACCGATCCCTGGGAAGTGCCTCGGCGTCTCGGTCCGGACAGATCGGGTTGAGCCGGAGATCTGGGCGGACATCGAGGCCTGGCTTCGAAACCCTGGCGATGTACTCGACCAACTCGATGGCGCGGCAGAGCGGGACTCCCAGGCAGCCATCGCAGAGGCCGAGACGGTGACCCTGACCCGTCGCCTCGAGACGCTGGAGTCAGAGCGTCGAACGGCACTCGAACTGCGGATCCGGGGCCACCTGTCCCATCCTGAACTTGAGGCGCACCTCGGCCGCATCAGCGGGGAGCGAGACGCCCTACGTACGCGCCTGGACGCCGTACAGGCTCCCAGTGCTGAGATCGTGCCCCAAGAGGTCCATGACCTCCTCTCCGAGGTTCGGGCGCGCCTCGACGAAGGACTGACCGACGAGCAGCGTCACGAGATCGTCCGCCTTCTGGTCGGGATCGTGGTCCACACCTCGGTCGGCCAAGACGGCAGGAAGAGCGCCAAGGCCCTCGTGACATACCGCTTCCCGGGTGTAGTTGCGACCCGCACGGGCACGGGTTCATTGCCGCGATCAGTTGGAAACGCGATGGGAAGACGGCGGCCCGGCCGACCCGCGAGATGGCGACCTGGCCATCCTCGAGGGGCTGGCGCAGTGCTTCCAACGTCCCCCGGTCGAATTCGGGCAGCTCGTCCAGGAACAGCACGCCGTTGTTGGCAAGGGTGACCTCACCCGGGGACATGTGAGGCCCGCCGCCGACCATGGCCGCATACGAGACCGTATGGTGGGGGGCACGGAACGGCCGGTCCCTGACGAGGTCCGTCAACGGACCCGACCCGGAGACGGACGCGATCACGGTCGCCACCCTCGCCTCGTCGTCGTCGAGCGGCGGGAGCATGCCCGGCACGGTCCTTGCCAGCAGCGTCTTCCCCGAGCCCGGCGGGCCGATCATGACGATGCTATGCCCGCCGGCGAGGGCCAGCTCCAGGCCTCGCCGGGCTTCCATCTGCCCTCGAACCTCGGCCAGATCGGGGCCCGGTTCGGGCCCGGGACACCCGAACCGTTCGCGGCCGGCACCGGCCACTCCATCGTCCGTGGCGTCGGCGGCCAGCTCCACGCGTGCCGGCCGGCTGCGGGCCCTGCCGCGGCGGTTCTCGCGGAGCAGCGTTGCCGCCTCGGACAGAGTGGAGGCTCCGGCGACGTCGATCCGCCCGGCCAGCCCTGCCTCGGTCAAGCCCTCCGACGGCACCACGACCCGGCCTACCCGGCGTCGTGCCAGGGCGGCCACCATAGGCAGGAGGCCCGGTATCGAACGGAGCTCGCCGCCGAGGGACAACTCGCCCAGAACCGCCCACCGGCCGTTGGCGACGACCTGCTCCGACCCGACCAGGATCCCCAGCGCGATCGCCAGGTCCAGTGAGGCTCCGCTCTTGCGAAGCTCGGCCGGGGCGAGGTTCACGGTGATCCGCCGCGGCGGGTACTCGTAGCCGCTGTTGCGGATGGCGCCCCGGACCCGCTCGCGAGCTTCCTGCAGGGCCGTGTCGGCGAGGCCGACGATCGTGAAGCCGGGCAGGCCGGGAGCCACGTCCACCTCCACGCGGACGGGCCGGCCTTCGAGACCGTTGAGCGTGGCCGAGAGCAGCGATGCAAGCACGGCCCGACGCTACGCGCCGCGACTCATCCCCGGCTTATCGGATGACCGGCGCCATCGAGCTTCAGGGCCGATCGCCACGGCGACCGCGACGCTATCGCGAGTGGCTTCCCCGGGGAGCCTCTTCAGCGTCCTTGTCCATGGCCTTCACGAAGTCCATGACGTTCTTGCCGAGGGGTGAGTCCGCCTTCGCGAACATGAACGGCGACCCGCTGTTGAGCGCGCTGATCGCGGATCGATACTCGTTGAGGATCTGGTAGTCGATCCGGCGCTTGAGGGCTGTCTCGGCGTTCTTGACGTTGATGCCGGTGAAGGCGTTGGAGCGGTTGAGAATGAGCTTGACCTTGTCCTCGGCGTATCCGAGATGGCCGATCGTTTCCAGCACGAGGCGGACGTTCTTGAGGCACGGCAGGTCGGCGGTCATCACCACGAAGATCGTGTCGGCCACATCCAGGATTCGCAGGTTCACTTCGTCGAGACGCTTGTCTACGTCGACGATGATGTAGTCGAACTCGTTGGCCATCTGGTGGATGATGTCGGGCAGGTGGTCGTGCGTCACCAGTTCCGCCTGCTCCGGCGACGGCGGCGCCAGCAGAAGGTCCACCCCGGATTCGTGCCGGACGAGGATCTGTTTGATCAAGTCGATGTCGATGGATGGGTTCGACGCGAGATCCACGACGCTCATGCGGTCCAGACCCAGGTCCAGGAACACGCGATGGTCGCCGAATTGGAGGTTCGCATCGACGAGGCAGACTCGCCGGTTGAGCTCCTTGTGGAGCGCAATAGCCGTGTTGATAGCCAGCGTGGTGGTACCCACCCCGCCCTTCGCGCCGTAGAAGAGCAGGACCCGGGCGGGCTCGCGCTTCTTGGGCGCGGCAGGAACGGCCGGGATGATGTGGCCGGACCGCGCCGTCGGCGGGTTGAACTGCTCGTCGGGCTTGTAGCGCGCCAGCAGGCTGCGCATGCGAGCCATGAGCTCGGCCGGGTGGAACGGCTTGATCAGGTAGTCGTCGGCACCCGATCGAAGGGCCTTGCCGCGAGCTTCCGCCTCGTTCTCGGCGAGCAGGACGATCACCGGCGTATGCGTGGACGGGCCGTCGTCGATGCGCAGCCGGGAGACGACGCTGAAGCCGTCGATACCGGGCAGGTTCGCGGCGATCAGCACCAGGGACGGCTTGTCCGACCGGGCTGTCTTCAGCGCCTCCTGGCCGTCACCGGAAGGCAGCACCTCATAGCCGGCCTGTGACAGCGCGTGGCCCAGCGCACGCTGTACTGTCGGGTCGGCATCGACAACAAGAATCCTGACGGCCATCGCTCCACCCTGGTCCTGCGGATCCCACCGCCCACGAGATGGGGAAGCCGCGCGGGCACCCCCACCTGCGGACACACTCGGGACTGACTGCCGAGATTATAGGCAGCTGGCCCCGCATGAGGGATCGGCGAGGCCGGGCCCGGCCTCCACCATGAAACTCACCATGAGCGCAGCGGCACGATCACGTCCGGCGAGGAGGCCGGGCCGCGGCTCGCCACGGCTACGCTTGGGTATCCTTGCCCATGGCGCCCTTGACCATCGAGCCGATGGGGCCGATCAGCTGGGTGAACTCGAGCGGAATGACGAACTTGGTGGCGGGCCCGGCCCCCAACGCCTTCAGCGCGTCGAGATACTGCAGGGCCATCGTCTTCTGGTCGATCCCCTGGGCCGCCTCGAAGATCGTCTTGAGGGCGTTGCTGAAACCCTGCGCCCGCAGGATGGCGGCCTGCCGGTCGCCCTCGGCGCGAAGGATCGCCGATTGCTTGTCCCCCTCGGCGACATTGATCGTGGCCTGGCGTGTGCCTTCCGACTCGGTGATCACGGCGCGCCGCGTGCGCTCGGCGGACAGCTGGCGGTTCATCGCCTCCTGGACGGCCGGCGGCGGCAGGATCTCGCGGATCTCGACGGTCATGACCTTGCCGCCCCACCGCTCCGTGACCTCGTCGAGCTTGATCCGAAGCGCCTCGTTGATCCGTTCGCGCTGTGAGAGGACGTCGTCGAGCGGGATGTCACCGATGACCGACCGCAGAGACGTGGCCGCCACGCCCTGGAGAGCGCCCGCGAAATTGGCCACGTTCACGATACTCATGAGTGGATCGGCGATCTTCCAGTAGATCAGGAAGTCCACGCTGAGAGGCGCATTGTCCTTGGTGATCGCGGTCTGGCGCGGGACTTCGATGAACTGCTCGCGCAGATCCACCTTGATGCCCTCGTCGACGATCGGGATCAGGAATCGAAGACCCGGGTTTCGCACGAGGCCCGGATTCGTCTGGCCGAAGCGCTTGACGACCATGCGCTCCCACTGGGCCACGATCCGCACCGATGTGGCGGCGAAGAACAGCAAGATCACCGCCAGCACGAGTACGACGATCAAGGCAATCGTCCCTGTTTCCATCACTCTTCCTCCAACTCTCCAGAGTCAGTCGATTCTCTCGACGATGAGCGTCAGGCCTTCCTGACCAACCACGCGAACCCTCGCGTCGCGCGAGACCGAGCTGCCGTCTTTGGTCCTGGCCGACCACGCTTCCCGGCCGACGTAGACCGTCCCCAACGGCGAGAGATCGGCCTGCACCAGCGCCATCTTCCCCACAACGCTATCGATCCCGACAAGGCCCGCACCTACCGGCACGGGCTGCCTCCTCAGCCGAAGCAGCGCCCCGACTACCACGAGGCCATATGCCGCCCCTGCCGCCGCGCAGACCACGATGATCGGCGGGGCCACGGCAGAGGCCGGCAAGTAGGGGCCGGGTGAGCCGTAGAACGCCACGGCTCCGACGATGAAGACCACCAGGCCTCCAACCGTGAGCAGCCCGTGGCTCGGCACGTTCGGCTCCAGGATCAGCATCGCCAGGCCCAGGACCACCAGGACCACCCCCAGCACGTTCAGGGGCAGGCTGCCCGAGCCGTAGAACGAGAGGGCCAGGCACAGAGCGCCGAGCAGGCCCACCAGCAGCGTGGGATGGAAGAACTCCACGGCGACGCACAGCACGCCGATGACGAGCAGGATGAAGGCGATGTTCGGGTCGTCCAGCGTGTGCAGGAACGACTGGATCAGATCTTCATTGACCGTGACGAGCGACGCGCCCCTGGTGTGCACCACGACCTGTCCGCCCGTTGTGGAGACGGTCTGGCCATCGGCCTGGTTCAGGACATCGTCGATGGTGGACGCGATGCCGTTGATGCCGTGCGCGGCCAACGCCTGCTGGGCGGAGTACGACTGGGCCGACTGGACCGTGGTCACAGCCCAAGCCACCGCATCCGGGTGGCGTTCCTCGGAGATGCCGCGCATCGTGGCGATGGCGTCCTGCATCACTTTGTCGGCCTCGGTCTGGCCGTACGTCGCGGCGATGTCGCCGCCGCCCGCGGCAACCGGCGAGGCAGCCCCGATGTTAGTGCTCGGAGCCATGTAGGCCAGGTTGGCCGACAGGGTGATGAAGGTACCCGCACTCGCGGCCTTGGCGCCCGGCGGCCCCACCCACACGATCGTGGGGATCTTGGAGTGGAGCGACGCGTCGATACGCAGCATGGCGTCCTCGGCGCCGCCGAAGGTATCCAGCTGGATGATCACGGCCGCGGCCCCATCCGATTCGGCGCGGCGAACCGCACCGGCCACGTAGTCGGCCATCACATCGTCGACTACGCCGCTCGTGGTCACGACCACGACTTCGGGGCCGGCCGGCGCGGCGACGCCGCCCGAGGGATGCGGAGTGGGCACGGGCCGAATGAAGTCGGCGCCGGCAGCGCTGGAGGTCCGAACGTGGCCGACCAGGAGCAGGAACGAGGCGGCAACGGCGAGGGTGGCACCGAGCCGCGCGAAGGCGACCCCGGTTCGGCGGATGCCGGCGAACCCGCCGCCAATGCCCTGGAGGAAGCCGAGCCTGCTGGTTCGGGGCGACTCGAGCTGCACGGTCCACGGCAGCTCGGCGACCGCGTCGGGCAACGCCGGCTCGCGCGAACTCCGGGCCAACGCGGTCAGTCGCCGATCCATCTCGAGGTCCAGCTCGGAATCGAGATCGAAGTCCTTCATAGAGTGCCCCCTTCCACCGGCTGGATCCGGCGGCGCAGGACCTGCAGGGCGGCGTGATGCCTCGACTTGACGGTGCCGATCGGGATTCGAAGGCGGTCCCCGATCTCGGCCAGCGACAACTCCCCCCAGTAGCGAAGCACGACGACCATGCGTAGCTCCTGGCTGAGCGAGGAGAGCGCGCGGCCCACGGCATCGCGGGCCAGAGAAGCCCGGAACGGGTCGGCGCTCTCGAGATCGACCTCGTCCACGTCGAGCGTCCGCCGCTTGCTCCGCTGCCGAAGGCGAGTGCGACAGACGTTGACCAGGATCTGGCTGAACCAGGCGTGGAAGCGATCGTGCTCGCGGAGGTCCTTCCAACCGCGCCAGGCTCGAACAGAGGCTTCCTGGACGGCATCCTGAGCTTCGGCCGAGTCGGCCATCAGGAAACCGGCCAGGCGGTAGGCCATCGCCAGCTCACCCTCGAGGGCGGCGACGAAGGCCGTGTCGAAGGTGCGATCCCTGACCGCCGCGGGTTGGGCGGCCGCGCGGGCCGTTTCGGCGCTCAGATAGGCTTCTTTCGCGAACATGCCACGCTCTGTGGTCGGCCCGATTGGGTCGCTCAAGCGTTTGACTCGGGACTCGGCCGATCGGTTCATCCGAAATCGACATGTTCCGGGGGTCGTACCTGCCCGCCGGACGGGCGGTCGCCCAGTATCGCGTCGAGGGCGAGCTGGCTCCATGTCTCCATTCGGTCGTACACGGCGAGGACGGCCTCGACTTCCTCGAACGAGCCGCTCAGCTTGTCGGTCTCGCGAACCCTGACCGGCCGCCCAGCCGCATCGGCGAGATACACGACGCCCAGGTGATGGAGCCCGACATCCACGGTGTCGTCATTGAGCAACCCGGCGTATTCGAACCTGGGCATGAAGTCCGCTTCCAGCTCTTCGCGCCACTCCCGGGCGAGGCCGCCCAGGATGTCGCCGTCGCCCGGGTTCAGATGCCCCCCGACGCCGATCGTGTAGTGGTCGTGGAGACGGGCGTCGCCGCCGGCCCGCGTCCGCTTCATGAGGAAGATGCGATCACCGTCGCGCAGGACCAGGTACGGGATGATCTGCTTGAGCGATCGGTCGACCTCGGCTGTCTCCCTGGGCACGAAGGTGCCGTTTCGGCCGGCCCTCTCGAGGACACCCTCGAGGCCGTCCCGCTTGACCCCGAGCCACGGCGCGACCCCGCCGAACAGCACGTCTCGAGGAACGGCGTAGACCAGTTCCCCGCCGCCGTCGCTCACTACAGCTCCGGCTCGACTAGCCGCTCGCGGGCGGAGCTGAACCGCGCGAGGAGTGCGTCGGCGTCGGGGCCGCCGTCGCCCTCGAGTTCGGACAGCCACGCATCGATGACGGCCCGGACGTCGCGGAGGCGGCCCGCGATGGCGGCCGAATTGGTGGCCGCGATTCCCGCGCCCATTCCGGGCTCGCCCCGGGCGAGGCGGGTCATTCCCGCCCAGCCGGTCGCGGCAAGGGCTCCGGCGGCCCGCCAGTCGGCGTGTTCCGGCTCGCCCGGGCCGCCGGCGACGGCCTCTACCAGCGCCGCCGAGATGATCAAAGGCATATGACTTATCGCCGCGACGGCGCTGTCGTGAGGGGCCGCGTGCATCGGTATCTGGAGAGCCCCGCAGGCTTCGATCAGCTCCCCGATACGTTCTCCGTCGCACAGCCTGGCGTACTGGCCCAGAACGGTGACCCACGGCCGGCCGACGAAGAGGTCCGGCAGAGCGGCGCCGTATCCGCTCAGCTCGCGGCCGGCCATCGGATGCCCGCCGATGAAGGGCAGCTCGACGGCATCCGCCCGCGCGACGATGCGGGCCTTGGCGCTGGCCACGTCCGTGACCGTGCAATCCTCGGACATGGCTCCTCGGAGAGGTCCACCGAGCTCGTCGATGAGGTCCAGGCAGACAAGTGGCGGCGCCGCCAGGATGACGAGGTCCGCGCCGCGGACGGCTTCCCCGAGCGAGGCCGCGGCCACCTCGACTACGCCGTCCGCAAGGCCCTTCTGGGCTGGGGCCTGGTTGCGGCTCCACGCGGTCACGTGCCATTGCCCGGGCTCGCCCCGCTCGTGCAGTGCCCGGGCAATCGAACCGCCGATCAGGCCGAAACCGGCAATGGAGACTCGCACGACACCATTATGGGCGCGGCAATCCCCCGAGGTCGCGACCGTCTTGGCAGCTCGCCTCTGCCGGATCCCGGCGGCGCCACCGATGCGGGCGCTCCGGGCAGCGCCCAAGGTCCCACTTCGGCGCCGCCGGAAGGTCCGCCCCACTCGGGGCCCACGACGACGAGCGGCCTCACACACGAATGGATTAGTGTGCGCTCGCCAAAAGTCTGGCTAGAATGCGTTACGGCTGGTGGCCGAAGGGTCTCTGCCCAAGTGCCTGACGTTGCTGCCGTCAAGAGGGCGACAAAGAAGATGACCGAATCGTACGGTGAGGCCCGGCCCATCCGAGTCCTGCTCGTCGACGACCATCAGCTCCTCACCGGAGCCCTCTCGCAGATGCTCAGCCGTGAACCCGACATCATCGTCGCCGGCGTGGCGGGCAGCGTCGCCGAGGCAAAGGCGATGGCCCGTGAGCGTCTCGACGTCGTCCTGATGGATTACCGCCTGCCGGACGGAACCGGCGCGGAGGCAACTCGCGCCATCAAGGCCCGCTGGCCGGCAGCGCGAGTCGTGATGCTCACCGCCCTGACCGACGACGAAACGGTCCTGGAGTCGATCCAGGCCGGCGCCGACGGCTATCTCACCAAGGACCGGGCCATCGACGAGGTCGTCAACGCGGTTCGGGCCGCCTACGCCGGGGAGACCCTGCTGCCGCGTTCCGTCATCGTGGGCATCGCCCAGCGCGTCGCCGCTGCGCGTGAACGAGGGACGGAGCGCCGCCAGATCGAGCCGCTGACTCCACGCGAGCTGGAAGTGCTCAAGGCCCTGACCGAAGGCCTGGCTACGCCCGAGATCTGCGAGCGCCTCTACATCGCCCCGAACACGCTGCGGACGCACGTCCAGAACATCATGGGCAAGCTCCGGGTCCATTCCAAGCTGGAAGCCGTGGCCTTCGCGTTGCGTCACCGCCTCGTAGAGCCGCCGAAGTCGGACGACAGCCTGTTCTGATCGGCCTGGGCGTTCCACCGGCGCGGCCATTCGCGCCTGTCAGCCCTTCCGGTGGGTCCGGCGATTCAGCTGGTCTTGCGACGCTGACCCTCGCGCCGTTCGGCAACGCGCCTCTCTCCGCCCGTCGGCGACTCTCCCTGCGCGGCCTGCCGACGAAACTCGACCCTGCGATCGCTCAGCCGCCGATCGTCCGCCATCGACGCCCCACACCTGGCGCAGCGGCGCTCTTCGGCGAAGAGCTGGGCGGCGGGAACGCTGGCCCAGACGATTCGACCACATGTTGGACACACGAGTCGCGGCATCGATCGATGCTACGACATCCCGCGGCAAATGGGCGTCTGCTCCCGCGCGACATTGGTGACTCCGAACGCATCAGGGCAAATACGCTGGATTGACGATGACCGCATCGAGGGGCGCCACCAAGATTCCCTCGTTCGCCGGCAACGGCGGTACGACGACCACTCGGGCAAGTGGTCGTATCGGCGGGTCGCTTCGCTCCCCCCGGGGCGACCCGCTCCGAACCGCACTTCCTCAGTTCTTCTCGCCGATCGCTTCCACGCCTCCAGCGGTCGGCGGCTGACTTCCACTCCCCCTGGAGAATCCGAAGAGCCGCGCCGGAGGCGCGGCTCTTCCTCGTTTGCGAGTGGTGCGTTACGCCTCGACGGCCTCGAGAGCGTGCTTGACTTCGGCCGCCGGGTACTCGTAGTCCTCGAGCTTGCCTTCCAGATACCGCTGGTACGAGGTCATGTCGAAGTAGCCGTGGCCGGACAGGTTGAAGAGGATGACCTTCTTCTCGCCGGTCTTCTTGACCTCGAGCGCTTCGTCGATCGCGGCGCGGATCGCGTGAGTCGACTCCGGCGCCGGGATGAGGCCTTCCGTTCGGGCGAACTGAACGCCCGCCTCGAAGCAGGGCCGCTGGTGAACGCTGCGGGCCTCGATGAAGCCCTCGTGCTTGAGCAGGCTGACCTGCGGCGACATGCCGTGGTAGCGCAGGCCGCCGGCGTGGATCGGCTCCGGGATGAAGTCGTGGCCGAGGGTGTACATCTTGACCACCGGCGCCATCTTGGCCGTATCGCCGTAGTCGTAGGCGTAGCGACCGCGAGTCATGCTCGGGGCCGCCTCGGGCTCGACGGCGATGATCCGGTACTTGCGGCCGCCGCGGAAGGTCATGCCCAGCCACGGGAAGCTGATACCGGCGAAGTTCGAGCCACCGCCGGCGCAGGCGATGATGATGTCCGGCTCCTCGCCCGCCATCTCCATCTGCTTGATCGACTCGAGGCCGATCACGGTCTGGTGGAGCATGACGTGGTTGAGAACCGAGCCGAGCGAGTAATGCGTGTCGTCGCGCATCACCGTGTCCTCGACGGCCTCGCTGATGGCGATGCCGAGAGAACCGGTGCTGTTCGGATGCTCGGCCAGGATGGCCCGCCCGGCGGCCGTCTCCATGCTCGGGCTGGCCACGACGCTGGCGCCGTAGGTTTCCATCATCAGGCGCCGGTACGGCTTCTGGTCGTAGCTGGCCCGGACCATGTAGACCTTGATCTCGAGGCCGAACATGGCGCCGGCGTGCGCCAGCGCGCTGCCCCACTGGCCTGCGCCGGTCTCGGTCGCGATGCGCTTGATGCCCTCTTCCTTGTTGTAGAAGGCCTGAGGGATCGCGGTGTTGGGCTTGTGGCTTCCGGCCGGGCTACCACCCTCGTACTTGTAGTAGATGTGAGCCGGCGTATCGAGAGCCTTCTCGAGCCGAAGGGCGCGGACGAGAGGGCTCGGTCGGTACTGCTTGTACAACTCCCGGACCGGATCCGGGATCTCGATCTCCCGCTCGGTGGAGACCTCCTGCATGATCAAGGCCATCGGGAAGAGCGGCGCCAGATCCGCCGGGCCCAGGGGCTGATGCGTGCCCGGGTGGAGGGGCGGCGCCTGCGGAACCGGCAGGTCGGCCGAGATGTTGTACCAGGCCTTCGGGATGTCTTCTTCGCCCAGCGTGAAACGAGTGCGTGCGACCATCCGACTCCTCCCGCCGGCGTACCGGCGACGACTCCCCGAAGCCGGCGGTCACCGGCCGGGAAGTGTTGGCTGATAGGTGCCCGAGGTCGCCCCAACACGACTGTGGCCGAGAAAGCCTAGCGGCTACCGAGGTGGGCGCGCAAGGTGGCGGCGCGAGGGCCGGCCCGGGGAACCGGTCCGAGCATCCCCCGCAACGGACCGATTCGAGACTACGGCCTCGGCCGCCGGCGGAGTGGCTCGAGATCTGGTGTGTCGGGACCGATCCTGCGCGACGGCCGGTGCCGCCTCGCTGACGTAGCTTCCGCTGTGAAGCCGAGCAGCCAGTACAAGCCCAATGTGGCGACGATCGTGCCGATCAGCAGGAGCGGGACCGCCAGCAGAGTCAGGCCAGGCCTGAGCGAGACCATGAGTTCCACCGCCGCGAGGGCCAGCACGAAACCTATCAGGCCCGAGACGAGGGGCCTCACGAACGACATGTCCGCCTTGGGCTCCCACGGCTCCGGGATCAGCGGCCTGTCGCGCACGATGATGACCGTGGTCGCGAGCCCGCCCAGGACAAGGAGGGCGCTGCCGGCGAGCACGGACCACATCCCCCACTCGACCAGAACCTGGTCCGTCTGCGAGGGATCCCACGCCTTCGGGGTGACTGCCAGGTAAGACCTTATGGCGAGGATGAACGTCATCACCGCGCCGAGCACTGGCAGGAGTTGAACGCTCCGCGTGCGCGTTCCCGCGACGCCTGGCAGGGCGCAGGCCAGCGTCGCCACTGCCGCGAACAGGAGCACCTGCATCCCCAGCGCATCCGCCTGGGAGAATCCGTTGATCACCTTCCGGAACCCCATTGGATACACCATCTCCTGCCAGGGACCGAAGACCCCGACCGCCACCATGGCGAAGCCGACCGCCGCAGGCCAGCGCGATGGATGGAAGAGAGGACGCCGACGCCTGAGCGGCTCGTTATCGTCCCCCGTCACCGTGCTCATCACTCGCCTACTTTTCCCCGGGGAGCGGCGCCTCGGCCACGACCTCATACCGGGCCGGGCCGCGACCCTGGATGCTCTTGTATAGCACGATGCGGTCCACTTGCCAGCCGAATCTGATCCCCTCTGCCAGCTCGGTAAGGCGTCGGGCATATTCGTCGGCGCGCGGTACGCCGTCGGTTCGGGCGAGGGTGAGATGGGGCGCGAAGGGCCGTCCCTCGGGCGGCCAGCCGATGGGCGCAAGCTGCTCGTCCAGCCGCCGGGCCAGGCCAGCGAGCTGTGGCGCGCCCTCCCCGATGCCGATCCAGAGGACTCGCGGCCAGCGTGGGTCCGGAAAGGCGCCGCCGCCGGACAGGACGACGCGGAACGGCGCCACTCCCCGGGCGGCCGCGGCGATCGCCTCGCCCAGGGCCGGCTGCCGCTCGTCAGGGGCGGCGCCGAGGAATCTCAAGGTCAGATGCAGCCCATCAACGCGGACCCAGCGCGGCTGGCCATAGGTCCGCTCGTCGATCGAGGCGCCAGCGACCGCCTCCATCAACTCGCGGATCGAGACGCGAACGTCCTCCGCCACCGGAACCGCGATGAAGAGGCGGCTGGTGCCGGGCGCGTCGTCGGCCGGCCGCACGAACTCCCGGCGGCCGCCCGCGGCGCCCCCACTGCGCGGCCTGCCGCCCCCGGAGGATCGCCGGTCCCAGCTCATCGGCCGCCCCTCAGTCGTTGTAGAGCCGCTCCTCGATGAGCTTCTCCTGGACGGTGCGGCCGTTGGGGTCGAAGCACGAGTACTCGAAGTGCTTCTCGAACTCGAGGTCCACGTTGTCCTGCCCGCCGCGGTTCTTCTCGACCGTAAGGATCACCCAATCGCGGAATCGTTGGGCCTGATACGGGTTGAACTCGATGTTGACCTTGGCGACGATGTGGTACTTCTCGTTGATGATCAGGATGATGTCGGCTTCGTAGTTGATGGCCGACGAGCCGCGCAGGTGGTGGTTGCGCAGGCGCTGGGCCTTGAGGCCTTCCTTGTCTGCGGCAACGATCGAGATCATCGGGACCTGTTCGGACAGGGCGATGTCCTTGAGGCCGTTGACAATGAAGGTAACCTTCTCGGACTCGGTGTTCGGCTCCGGGTGCATCGGCACCTTCTGCATGTAGTCGACGACCACGAGCAGGCGCCGTTCGCCGGAGCGGGCGCGATGCTGCTGGACCAGGCTGCGGATGTTCTCGATGGTGCAGGCGGTCTGGGAGCCGCGCATGAGGAACAGGTTCATGCCGTACCGGGCGATCCGGTCGAGGCTGGGACGAAGCTTCTGGTTTGCCGTGAGGCCGGCGCCGCCGCTCCCCTCGCCCATCCACGAGGCCAGAATCTCCTTGCGGACGTCCTGGATCTTGATCGCCCCGGTCTTCTGCGGGAGGTGCGCCAGCGCCGACTCGAGCGCCACCAGCCTGTTCAGCAGGTACTGCTCTTCGTGCTCGAAGCAGATGTAGAGGACGTTGGCCTGGCCGCCCGAGGCGACATTGCGGGCCATCTGAAGAGCCATCGTCGTCTTGCCGGTGCCCTGGGCTCCGCCGATCAGCATCAGCTCGCCGGGCCGCAGGCCGCCACCGATCGTCTTATCGAGCATGCCGAACCCGAGCGGGACTGGTTGGTACTCGCCGTACTTGCCGCTCGCCAGGTTGTCGCTCAGGTCCACCAGGACGTCGAGCGCGGAGCGCGGGACCATGCTGCCGTTGTCGGTGTCGAGCCGCCAGGTCAGTGATTGACCCGCCTGCGAGCCCGACGGCTTATCGGTTGTCGTCACAAGTGCCTCCCGCCCGATCCAGTCGGAGCGCAACTCCAGGCATCGTAGCAGCCGGGCCCGACTCGAACACCCATCCAGTTGGGCTAGTGCCCCCTCGCACCGAACCGGTCCGCCGTCCCGAGGTGCGGCTCAGCGAGTTTTCAGTGCCGCGAGTTCGTCCCAGTATCTTGCGATTGTCCGGATGCCGGTCTCGTAGTTGGCCATGGACATCCACTCGTTCGGGGCGTGGAACTGCCCGTCCGGCGGGGTGAAGCCGAGCAGAACGGTCGAGAGCCCCAGGATCGACTCGAAGCTGGCGCAGACCGGCACCGAGCCACCCTCGCGGATGTAGAGCGGCTCGGCCCCGAACGTGGCCCGGATCGCCCGCGCGGCCGCCTGAGTGGTCGGACCACCGATAGGGGTCAGGCTCGGCTTGCCGTCACCAAGCCGCTGGATGGAGTACCGGACGGACTTCGGCGCGACTTCGTCGATGTACCGGGCAATCTGCCCGAAGGTCTTCTCCGGATCCTGGTCGGCGACCAGCCGGAAGCTGAGCTTGGCATGGGCGTGAGCCGGGATGATCGTCTTGGGCCCTTCGCCCTCAAAGCCGCCCCAGATGCCGCAGACGTCGAACGTGGGCCTGGCCCCGAGCCGCTCCAGCGTGGTGTAGCCGGGCTCTCCGTGTAGCGCCGGAACGCCGAGGGATTCGACGTACCGCTGCTCGTGGAAAGGCAGCCTGGCAAGCTCATCGCGATCCGGTGCCGTCAGCTCCACCACGTCGTCGTAGAAGCCGGGCACGCTGATCCGGCCGTCCGGCCCCTTGAGCGCGGCGACGATTGCGCACAGGGCGTTGATCGGGTTGTCGACCGCCCCGCCGTAGCCGCCGGAGTGGAGGTCGATCTTGCTGCCGGTGACGTCCAGCTGGAGGTAGACCAGGCCGCGCAGGCCGACCGTGATGGCCGGCACGTTGCCCTCGAAGAAGCCCGTGTCCGAGATGACGGCGAAGTCGGCCGTCAGCCGGTCCTTGTTTGCCTCGAGCCAGCCGTCCAGGTGGATGGAGCTGGATTCCTCCTCCCCCTCGATGACGAACTTGAGGTTGACCGGCAGCGCACCGCGGGTCTTCATCAAGGCTTCGATCGCCCGCGGATGCATGCTCACGTGGCACTTGCAGTCCGAGGAGCCGCGGGCCAGCATCCGCCCTTCCTTCACTACCGGCACGAACGGCGGCGACTCCCACAGGTCCACCGGATCGACCGGCTGGACGTCGTAGTGGCAGTAGACGAGAACGGTCGGTTTCCCGGGCGCGTGGAGCCAATCGGCGTAGACGACGGGGTGGCCGCCCGTTTCGGAGACTTCCACATGCTCCATGCCCACGGCGCGCATGTCCGCGGCGATGAACTCGGCAGCGGCGCGGCAGTCCGGGGCGTGGGCGGGGATGCCGGAGATGCTAGGGATGCGAAGGAGGGCCTTGTAGGACTCGAGCCTGGCCTCGCTCGTGTCGTCCAGGTACCGGTTCAGGGCTGCGTCGGCAGCTTGGATGACGTCTGCTTCCGACAAGGGAACCTCCAGCTACGGCTTCTCGATCCCGATTGTAGCGAGACGCCCACCTTGTGCCCGCTTGCGCGATCGGGGCACAAGAGAACCGGGCGGCCTTGGGCCGCCCGGTTGGATCCGCGGCAGATCCGCCCTAGGAGGGGCTTGGTTCCGGGTTCGGAGTTGCGGCCGTCGTGGTCGCGTCGGGCGGCGTTTCCGAGGTCGGCGTGCCGGAGGCGGGGAAGCCCGGGAAGCCCGGCATCACCAGGACGATGCCGTGCAGGTTCTCCTTGGGCGGCAGATCGTCGAAGAGCTTCTCGAACTCCTCGGCCTCGACCGTCTCCTCGGCGATGAGCTTGTCCGCGAGGGCCATCAGCTTGCCCTTGTACTGGGTCAGGACCTGGGTCGCGCGGGCGTAGCCGTGTTCGACGAAGGCGCGGACTTCCTCGTCGATCATCTTGGCGACGTCGTCCGAGTAGTTGCGTTGCTCGCCGATCTCGCGGCCGAGGAAGATCATCTCGTCGCGCTTGCCGAACGCGAGCGGGCCGAGCTTGTCGCTCATGCCCCACTCGGTGACCATGCGCCGAGCCAGATCCGTGGCCTTCTCGATGTCGTTGGAGGCGCCGGTGGTGGTGTCTCCGAAGATCAGCCGCTCAGCGGCGTTGCCGCCGAGCAGGCCCGCGATCTTGTCCTCGAACTCGGTCTTGGACTGCAGGTAGCGGTCTTCCATCGGCAGGGCCATCGTGTAACCGAGAGCCATGCCGCGGCTGATGATCGTGACCTTGCTGACCGGGTCGCACTTGGGCAGGATCCGCTGGACGACCGCGTGGCCGCCCTCGTGGATGGCGATGATTCGCTTCTCCGCGTCCGAGATGATGCGGCTCTTGCGCTCCGGACCGGCGATGATCCGCTCCAGTGCCTCGTTGAACTCTGGCATGCCGATGACCTTGCGGTTGCGCCGCGCGGCCAGGATGGCGGCCTCGTTGACGAGGTTGGCAAGGTCCGCACCCGACATGCCGGCGGACTTACGGGCGAGATCCTGCGGATCCACGGTCTTGTCGAGCGGCTTGCCCTTGGTGTGGACCTTCAGGATCGCCATTCGCCCTCGCAGGTCCGGCCGGTCCAGGATGACCTGGCGGTCGAAGCGGCCGGGCCGCAGGAGGGCCGGGTCGAGGACGTCCGGGCGGTTGGTGGCAGCGACGACGATCACGTTGGTGTTCGTGTCGAAGCCGTCCATCTCGACCAGGATCTGGTTGAGGGTCTGCTCGCGCTCGTCGTGGGAACCGCCCAGACCGGCGCCGCGCTGGCGTCCAACCGCGTCGATCTCGTCCACGAAGACGATGCAGGGCGAGTTGCGCTTGGCCTGGTCGAAGAGGTCGCGGACGCGGCTTGCGCCGACGCCGACGAACATCTCGACGAACTCCGAGCCCGAGATAGAGAAGAAGGGCACGCCCGCCTCGCCGGCAACGGCTCGTGCCAGCAGGGTCTTGCCGGTGCCGGGTGGGCCGACGAGCAGGACGCCGCGCGGGATGCGGGCGCCGAGCGAGTTGAACTTCTCGGGGTACTTCAGGAACTCGACGACCTCCTGGAGGTCCGTTTTTGCCTCGTCGACCCCGGCGACGTCGGCAAATGTGACAACCGTCTTGTTGCCCAGGAACATGCGGGCGCGGCTCTTGCCGAAGCTCATGGCCTGGTTGTTCGTGCCCTGAGCCTGACGCATGAAGAAGAAGATCAGCAGTACCACCAGCGCAACCGGGACGACAGTGCTGACGAGAAGCACGATCCAGCCCGTGTCGGCCGGCTTGTTGACCGTGTAGGTCATCGACGCCGCGAACTGCGGCGCCCACTCCTGGATGACCGCCCACTCACCGCTCTGGGGCGAGTCCGACTGGACGGTGTACTCCGTCCGGTCGCGGTCCGTGATCGTGAGGGTCGTGTCCTGGCGGACGATGGTGACGACGTTGCCCGCCTTGACGTCCTTCTCGAAGTCCGAGTAGCTCTTGGGTTGGGCCTGCGACGGCTGGATCAGCGCGTAGAGAAGCGCGGCGGTGGCGGCGACGAGAACGAGCATGACGATCCCGTTGCGCATGAAACGCGTGTTCAAGGTGAAGCGGAGCCTCCGGGTCTGGCGGTCGGGACGAGGCCGATCGGCCGCCGCAGTATACGCCCGAGGACCCTGCGACCTGCGTCGCGCCAGTCTCGGGAAGGGACCCGAAGCTTGCCGGTCGCAAGCCGCGGGACGGGTTCACAAGGAGAGACTGCCCGATACGTCCTTGTGTTCGGCTGAAATCCGGACCGGCCGCGAGAGTCCCATGGAGCGGTCCGTCCTGGTGCCTCGGCCGGCCTGCGGCCGAGACCGCGTCTGCTCAAGATCGACGGGGAAACAAGACGGCCCGAGCGCCGCCCGGGCCGTTGCGACGATCGATGGTAGCGGAGACAGGATTTGAACCTGTGACCAAGGGCTTATGAGTCCCCTGCTCTACCACTGAGCTACTCCGCCGTAGCGCGGCGTAGTGTAGCCGATGGATCTGGACGGGTCCAAGCCGCCGCGAAACGGGCCCGGCAGGTCGCCTTCGGCGCTCCCACGCACCGCGACGAACTCCAGATCGGCGGTGCGTCGCGTCCGGCGGCAAGTACTATAAGCGTGCTGCTTATATATCCAGCACGGGGAGCACCTATGAAACGCTTCGTCGGCATCGTCTCGGCCTGTCTCCTGCTCGTGGCCCTGCCGGCCTCGGCCGCAGCCGCCTCCGGCGGCGACGACTGGGCCCAGCCCACGCTCCGCGTTCGGGCTCACGGCCTGGCGGCTCCGGGCGGCCTCGCGCCGGTCAACATCAAGTCTGTGTACGGCTTCTCGACCAGCGCGACCGTCGGGTCGGGCAAGACGATAGCCATCGTCGACGCCTACGACGATCCGACCGCCGAAAAGGATCTGGGCGTCTTCAGCACGCAGTTCGGCCTGCCCGGGTGCACCACGGCCAACGGCTGCTTCAAGAAGGTCAGCCAGACGGGCACAACCCGGTACCCGAGGTCCAACTCAGGTTGGGCTCTCGAAATCAGCCTGGACGTCCAGTGGGCCCATGCGATCGCCCCCGGCGCCAAGATCCTGCTCGTCGAGGCCAGCTCGGCCAGCACGGCCAACCTGATGGCGGCCGAGGACTACGCCGGAGCGCACGCTCAGTACGTCTCCAACAGCTGGGGCGGCCCCGAGTTCTCCACCGAATCCTCGACGGACTCGCACTTCGCAGCGGCGGGCGTGAGCTACTTCGTCTCTTCGGGTGACGGCGGCCTGCCGGCCGAGTGGCCGTCGGTCTCGCCCAACGTCATCTCCGTCGGCGGCACCACGCTTAACTTCGATGGCTCCGGCAACTTCACCTCCGAGACCGGCTGGGTCGACGGCGGTGGCGGCTGCAGCACCTACGAAACGGCCAACGCGGCGCAGGCCGCCTTCGGCACGTACGCCCAGGTCGGCTGTGGCGGCAAGCGGGCCACCCCGGACGTCTCTCTCGACGCCGACCCGAACTCGGGCGTGCTGGTGTACGACGGCACCCGGTACTCCGGCCAGACCGGCTGGTGGATCGTCGGCGGAACAAGCGCCTCCTCGCCGATGTGGGCGGCCCGGTCGGCCGACGCGGGCGTGGTAGTCAACGCGGCCTACGTCTACGGCTCGGCAATCACCTTCCGCGACATCAGGAGCGGCGGCAACACCGGCGGCTGCCTGACCGGCTTCGACCTATGCAGCGGCCGCGGCAGCTGGACCCGCGCCACGCCGTAGCCGCTGCCCCAATCCGGGTAATCGCGAAGAGCGGCCAGGCGGTCACCCGCCGGCCGCTCTTTCGTCTATCAGCCGCGATCCAGCAGCTCCAGGGCCGGGGCGAGGGCCTCGAGCGAGGCGACCGTGATCGGGTCGACCACGAGCTGGACCTCCTTCACGCCGGCCCGTGCGTAGGCGCGCAACTCTTCGGCGATGACCTCGGACGGACCCTGCACGGGGTTCGGCGTTCGGTCCGTGTAGCCGTCGCCCTGGCGGCGGCCCACGCCGCCGGCCATTCGCACGAGCACCACGATCGTGGCATCCACGGTGGCCGGATCCCGCCCCACCTTCGCGCACGCTGCGGCGACCCTGGCGAGGAGAGGCGCGACGCCCGCGGGACTGTTGCCGGTGTCCGAGTGCCAGACGTTCCACGACCGAACGTAGGGCAGCGTGATCTGGAGCATCCGCTCGCCCACCGAGCCGATCATGATCGGCGGCCCGCCCGGCCGCGATTGGGGGACCAGCTCGCAATCGCGGGCGCTGAAGTAGTGGCCTTCGAAGTCGATCCGGCCTTCCTGGAGGAGCGTTCGGATGATCGTGAAGGCCTCCTCGAAGCGGGCGATCCGATGATCGTACGGCACGCCGTAGCCGCGGAACTCGACCTCGTTCCAGCCCGCCCCGAGCCCCAGCACCAGCCGCCCGCCAGAGATTTCATCGACCGTGGCCGCCTTCTTGGCCAGGACCGCCGGGTTGTAGAAACCGACCGGCGTGACAAGTGGACCGAGCGTCACGCGCGAGGTGATTGCCGCCGCCGCGGCCAGTACCGACCAGGCGTCCCAGGGCGCGTCGGCCGATCCGTCGGCCATGCGGTAGAGGAAGTGGTCGCCGGTCCAGATCGAGTCGAAGCCCAGCTCCTCGATCCTGCGGATCGTCGCCGCCAGCTCCGGCCAGCGAATCGGCCACTCGATCTCGGGAAGCTGGACGCCGACCTTCAGAGGGCGGCGGGGAGCTGCGGATGTGTTCATAACGGGATCGTAGCGCGCGAGGAGCGGAGCCGGGCTAGGGCTGACCGAAGAGGGCCTGCAGCCAGGATTCGAGCGGGCTGGCGCTTCGGGCGGGAGCGTCCGGCTTGATGCCGATCGATCCCGGCGCGTTGGCCGGCAAAGCCGGTGCGTTCGGATCGACGGAAAACGGGATCTCGCGCGGCGACCCGAGCAGATACCCGCGGGCCATCTGCGAGGTGAAGGCGGGCTGCTTGATCAGTTCCAGCTCCTGCTCGAGCGAGGCGACGTCCCGTGCCATCGCGGCGTTGCGGGCCCGCATCTGATCGGCCTGGCTGGCCGCCGACGACGCCTCCCCGACCTGGCGGGCAAAGACGCCCACCAGCCAAAGAGCGACGAGCCCGCCGACGAGCAGCGCCAAGCGGCGGCTCGGGATCGAAATCCTGGGACCAGGCAAGGACGACGGCGGGGCCGGCAGGTTCTCCTGTGGCAGTTCCACGCCGCTTCCGTACATTCTGGGATCGTAGCTTTGGGCAGCTGACGTGTCAACACGCGTCGCCTCTTGCGCCACGCTGCTACACTGGCCGAAGCTTTCGCACGGACGTTCTGTTTGAGGTGCACGATGCGGTACTACGAACCGGCCGGCGTCCAGGCCGTTCTGGATCGCCTCCTGGCCGAACCGTCACTGTCGAACGGAGTCGTCCACCACGCCCACGTGCCCGCGCGAGCGGCCGATTTCGTGGAGATGCCGAAGTGGCTGGATCCCGGCATCCGGGCCGGTCTGGAGAGCCGCGGCGTCACCGCGCTCTATCGCCACCAGGCCGAGGCGGTCGAGGCGATTCGGGCCGGCGAGGACGTGGTCGTAGTCACGCCAACGGCGTCCGGCAAGTCGCTGTGTTACCTGATACCCACGCTCCAGGCGCTGGCGGGCGATCCAACGGCCCGGGCCCTCTACCTCTTCCCCACCAAGGCGCTCGGCCAGGACCAGGTCGCCGAGCTTGGCGAGCTGAGCCGCGCCTCGGGGCTGCACATCAACGCCTCTACGTACGACGGGGATACTCCCAACCCGATCCGTTCCGCGATCAGGTCCGCCGGGCAGGTCGTCGTCACGAACCCGGACATGCTCCACGCCGCGATCCTGCCGCACCACACGAAGTGGTTCCAGCTCTTCGAGCAGCTCCAGATCATCGTCATAGACGAGCTTCACACGTACCGGGGCCTCTTCGGCAGCCACGTCGCCAACGTGCTGCGGCGGCTGCTCCGCATATGCGCCCACTACGGCTCGCACCCGGTGATCGTGTGCTGCTCGGCCACGATCGGGAACCCCGGCGAGCTGGCCGAGCTGCTGACGGGGCGCGCGGCGCGGGTCGTGGACAGGAACGGCGCCCCGTCGGGCGAGCGCCACATCCTCATGGTCCAGCCGCCGCTCCTGGATCCCGCCACCGGGGCGCGCGGATCCGCCCTCACCCTCGCCACCCGCTGGGCGCTGCCGTTCTTGAAGGCCGGCCGCCAGACGCTGGTCTTCGGCCGCTCGCGCGTCGGCGTTGAGATCATGCTCACGAACATGCGCGAGGCGCTCCGGGCGGGATACGGGCCGCGGACGCAGGTTCGCGGTTATCGGAGCGGCTACCTGCCAACCGAGCGGCGCGCGGTGGAGCGCGGCCTGCGGGACGGCGATCTGCTCGGCGTCGTCAGCACGAACGCTCTCGAACTCGGCGTGGACGTCGGCCAGCTGGACGTCTCGATCCTGGCCGGCTACCCCGGCTCGATCGCGGCCACCTGGCAGCAGATGGGCCGGGCCGGGCGGCGCCAGGGCACGGCCGTCTCTGTGCTGATTGCCGGCGGCGGGCCCGTGGATCGCTACGTCGTCGAGCACCCTGAGTTCCTGCTGGACTCTCCGCCGGAAGAGGCTCGCTTGGACCCGGACAACGTGCACGTCCTGCTCGGCCACCTCAAGGCGGCCTGCTTCGAGATGCCGTTCGAGCCGGGCGAGCGTTTTGGCCCAACGGAGGCCGCGCCGCTGCTGGCCTTCCTGGCCGAGGAGGGCCTCGTCCGCCACGCCGGCGACGATCGCTGGTACTGGTCGAGCGACAACTTCCCGGCCTCGTCGGTCTCGCTTCGAGCCGCCGCCGATGAGAACGTCGTGATCATCGACACGACGCCGGCCCGGCCGCGGGTGATCGGCGAGATAGACATCTTCGCGGCCCAGACGCTCGTCCACGAGAACGCCATCTACCTGCACGAGTCCGCCCAGTTCCACGTGGACAGGCTGGACTGGGACGAACGCAAGGCCTACGTCACCCGAGTCGACATCGACCACTACACCTACGCGGACCGGGCCGTGACGCTCAAGCCCCTGGAAACCTTCGCCACCGCGCCGGCGACCGGCGGCGACCGCGCCCACGGCGAGGTCATGGTGTCGAGCCTGGTCAGCATGTTCAAGAAGCTCAAGTTCGGCACGGACGAGAACCTGGGCTGGGGGCCCGTCCACCTTCCCGAACTGGAGCTCCAGACGACGGCCTACTGGTTGATGCTCGGCTCCGCCGCCGAGGGATGGCGTCGCGCCGACCTGGACGTCGCCCTGCTCGGCGTCGGTCGGGCCATCCAGGCGGTTGCCGCGGTCCTGCTCATGGTCGATCCGCGCGACCTGGGGCTGGTCAGCCAGGTGCGGTCGCCGCACAACCAGTCGCCCACGGTCTACTTGTACGAATGCGTACCCGGCGGCGTGGGGCTGTCAGAGCGGCTTTTCGACCGCCATGACGAGTTGGTGGCCGGGGCGGCCGACCTGATCGCCGGCTGCGAGTGCCTGAGCGGCTGCCCGGCCTGCACGGGGCCGCGGCTCGAACCGGACGTGGACGCCAAGGCGCTGGCCCTGAGACTGCTTCGCTCGCTCGTGGCGGAGGCGGAGGCGCCCCGCGACGAGGCCACGCGAACCGCGGCCCCCGGAGCCGCCGCATGACCGTCGACGGCACCCGACTCCAGCGCCGCCTGGAAGAGTTGCGTCGCGAACGCGCGTCGATCGTCCGAACCGACTCCACCGGCGAGGCGGACCCGGATATCCGGCGGGCGATCGCGGCAGTGGTCGCGGCCGGCGAACCGTACGGCACGCCGCAACCGGTCTGGCGTGACGCTGGATCCATTGACGCGGGGGCGCTCGCCAGGCGTATGGCCGCCGCCCTGGATGCCGACGCAGTCGAAACCCCGCACGGCTGGTACGTCAGGCGCGAGCTCCGCCCGGTCTACCTGCCGATCGACCGCGAACGGCTGGCTGCGCTGCCGGGGATGCCCGGACCGACCGCTCCCCTCCTCTGCCTCGACACGGAGACGACCGGCCTAGGGTCGGCCGCCGGAACCGTCGCCTTCCTGATCGGGATCGGCTGGTGGCAGGACGACCGAATGCGGCTGGTGCAGCTACTTCTGCCGGACCATTCAGAGGAACGGGCGCTGCTGGACGCTTTTGCAGCCGAGACGCCGCCAGGGGCCTGCCTCGTCACGTACAACGGCCGAAGCTTCGACTGGCCTCTGCTGGAAACCCGCTTTCGGATGGGTCGCCGCGTGCCGCCGCCGCTGGGCGGCCACCTGGATCTGCTGCTCATCGTCCGGCGGCTCTTCCGCCACCGGCTCCCGGACGCGCGCCTCCAGACCGTGGAACGGCACCTGCTCCGCCGCCACCGCGCCCCGGACATGCCGTCGTGGGAGATACCGGCCGTCTACCACTCGTTCCTGCGCGGGGGCCCGGCCGGGCCCATTCGGGTTGTGGCCCGCCACAACGCCGAGGACGTGGTCACGCTGGGGCGCATCCTGGCGCATCTCGAACGCGGCTACGGCGAGGGCGAGATACGGCGTTGGGCTCCGGCCGGGGACCTGGTCCGGCTGGCCCGCCTCTTCCGCCACGAAGGCCAGATAGATGAAGCGGTAGCGTGCCTGGAGATTGCCGGCGCCCCAACAGAAAGCGACGACCCGGAAGTGGCGCTGGCCATAGTCGAGCTCGCCAGGCTCCTACGCCGTTGCGGCCGCCTTGCTGAGGCTGGCCTGGCGTGGAGCCGCCTCGTGACGGCTCCCGGTCCGCTCGCCGGCCTCGGCTGGATCGAACTGGCCAAGGAGCGCGAGCACCGCGAACGCAACCTGGAGGCGGCCTGGGCCGCCACGGACGAAGCGATGCTTGCCCTCTACCGCAGCCGTGGCCACGGCAACGCCATGCAGCGCCGAGTCCTGGAAGCGGATTTGGCGAAGCGACGCGCGCGGCTGGCGCGGCGCCTGGAGCGCCAGAGCGCGTGAGTCGGCGAACTCGCTGCTAGAGCTCCGGGACCTTCCAGGCTCGCCCCTCTTCCGCAGTCCCTAGCGCAGACGGACCGCGACCTCGCGCTTCGTCGGAACCCGGATCATCCCAGGACCCTCGACCGAGCACGAGGCCGCGGCCGCCGCGAAGCACAGAGCCGCGCCCGTAGCCATCTTCCCCGTCAGCAGCCACGCAGCCATCAGGGCCGCGGCGAACACGTCGCCGGCGCCCGTGGCATCGACGATACCTTCGGCCGGAATGGCCGCGTAGCGACGCATCTGGCCGTCAACCAGAGCCACTCCCCCGCCCTCTCCGGCCGTCAGGACGACGGTCGCAAGCGGGGCCAGAGAGCGGAGCCACGCCAGGTCCGTGCCGGACTCCATGTCATCCACGCTGGCGACGACCAGGCCGGCCCGATCCAGGATCGGCGAAGGCCGCGGATCCACCCGCCTCACCCAGCCATCGCCATCGAATGTGCGCAGCAGCCCCTGCCAGCAGACGCCGAGCCCCGCGCCCGCCGCAGGCACCTCGGCCCACTCGTCGCCCAACTCGCCGGCCACGGATGCAAGAAGCCAGGCCCGTGCCCCGCGCCACTCCGCCGGCAGCGCGGCTACCGGCACCCGATCGCTCTTCGACAACCAGCGTTGCCGCCGGTGGCCGTCCAGCTCGATGTTCTCGAAGACCGGGCCGTGCTCCAGGTCGACCCGCCGCAGATCGACCCCGGCGGCCTCGAGCAGGCCCAGCTCATCGGCCCGGGAAGCCAGCCGATCGACCCCGACCAAAGCCCCCACTCGTAACCCCAGCCGCGCCGCCGCCAGAGAGCAGTAGTCGACCGCTCCGCCAAGCCGCCAGCCGCGCGGATCGTCGGGCGTCAGGTCTCGCGAGGCGGCGCCCACTACTACCAGGTCGGGCGGCCCGGCCTGTCCGCCAGGGGGTGAGGGGTATACTCGGCGCGTTTCCAGAGCCCTTTCCTCCTGGAGTATTGCCGTGTTCTTCTACGAACTTCGCGAGGGCGACGACGACATCTTCGCCGACGTGCTGCTTGTCCGCGAGGAGGAAATGGACGCCGACTCCTTCTTCGAGCTCGTCCAGGAGATCCGCCGCCGGATCCAGGACTCGTACGAGCAGGAGACGCTGATCGAGGCCATCGCCGAGGAGCTCGAGCGCGACTACGAGTTCATCCCAATCTCAGATGAACGCCTGAGCGCCTCGGTCAACGTCTCGAAGGTCGACGACGACAACTACCTGGCCAGCATCGACTCGGACGACGAGGGCGACGAGGATGGGCCCGACTACCGCGGCCTCTTCGTCGACTTCCCCGGCGGCGACACGCACATCAACTGAGATCCGGCCGAGGGGGCCGCAGCGCTACTTGCTGAACAGGATCTCGATGACGTCGCCGTCCTTGACCGTGTATGTTTTGCCCTCGGAACGCAGCTTGCCGTGCTTGCGCGACTCCGCCATCGTCTTCAATGCCACCAGGTCGTGGTAGGGCACCACTTCCGCCCGGATGAAACCGTGAGCCAGGTCTGTATGGATCGCGCCCGCGGCATCCACCGCCGACGAGCCGTCGTGGATCGGCCAGGCCCGAACTTCGTCCGGTCCGGCAGTCAGGAATGAGATCAGGCCGAGAAGCCGGTAGCTGAGCCGGATGACTCGATCCAGGCTCGACTCCTTCAGGCCCAGCTCGTCCATGAAGACGGCCGCCTCGTCGGGTTCCAGCTCGCCGAGTTCCATCTCGATCTTGGCGGAGAGGGCATCGACCAGCGTGTTGGGGTGCTTGTACCGGCCCGCGATCGCGGCCACGATCTCCGCCTCACGCGGAAGGTCGGCCTCGCCGACGTTGAGCAGGACGAGAACAGGCTTCTGGGTCAGGAAGCGGAAGCCGCGGATCGACTTCTCCTCCTCGGCCGCAAGCGACTCTCCACGCAGCGGTTTGCCGTCCGTCAGAGGCTTGTGGAGTCGCTGGAGGAGCTCCAGCTCGCGGTCATTGGAGTCACGCTCGGCGGCGGTGCCGTGGTGGCCGGCCGCCTTCAGCCGCTCGATGCGCTTCTCCATGACCGACAGGTCGGCCAGGATGAACTCGAGGTCGAGCCGCTCCAGGTCCCGCCAGGCGTCCACCGTACCGTCCGGGTGCGGCACGGCTGGGTCTTCGAAGGCCCGGACCACGTGCAGCAGCGCGTCGGCCTCGCGCAGCCGCGCCAGCTGGTCGGCCGGCAGCTCCTCGGTCCCGACGCGCCCTTCGGAAGAAGCCGGTGGGGCCGGAAGATCGAAGTAGGTGACGTCGGCGTGGACGATCTTCTTGGGCTTGAAGATGTCGGCGAGGGTGTCCAGCCGGTCGTCGGGGACCTTCACGGTTCCGACGTGCACTTCCATGCCGCCGTAGCCGCCGGTCTGGGCATGGCCCCGTGTAAGGGTGTTGAAGACGGTGGTCTTCCCCGAGCCCGCGAGCCCGACGATGGCGATCTGCATGTGCCGGTGGCCTCCTCCGCATGACGCAGTCGCGCCACGCACATGCTAACGGAGTGCCGCCCCGGCGGAGCGCCGCCCTCAGTAGCCGGCGGTCGGATCAACGACGTACTTCAGCGGCTCGCCGGCGCGGTAGCGGCGCAGGTTATCGCAGAAGACATCGAAGGTTCGCCCCAGGACCGCGCCGCTGAACCAGCTCGTGTGGGGCGTGACGATGCAGTTCGGGAGCCGGTAGAAGGGCGAAGTCTCCGGCAGCGGTTCCTCGCGGAAAGCGTCCAGGACAGCACCGCCGAGCGGCCCGGATCGGAGCGCCCGCAGCATCGCCATCTCGTCGACGAGGCCACCTCGGGCGACGTTGATGACCCACGAGCCGGGCTTGGCGCCGGCAAGGATCTCGTCGTTGATGACCGACTCGGTTTCGGTGGTCAGTGGCAACGCCAGGACGACGTAGTCCGAGACGGCCAGCAGCTTGGGCAAGGCTTCGATGCCGCCGAGGACCTCGACGCCCTCTACGCGACTGGCGTTCGGGCGGCGGCGGATGGCCACGATCCGCGGGCCGAACGGCCGCGCCAGCTCGGCCACCTCGCAGCCGATGCCGCCGAGGCCGACCAGACCGATGGTGACCTGGGCCATCTCTTCAGCCTCGATCGGCTGCCAGGTCCGCTCCCGCTGCAGTTCCATGAGCTGGGGCAGGCGCCGGCAGATCGTCAGGATCATCGTCATCACGTACTCGGCGATGGGCCGGTCGAAAACGCCGCGGCCGTTGGTGACGGTCAGGCCGCGGAGCAGGGTGCACGGCGTCAGGACCGACTCCACGCCGACCGAGACGGAGTGGATCCAGCGCAGCCTGGGGGCCCTACCGACGAGCCGATCGAGCGGGTCGCCGCCCAGCGACCAGCCCCGCAGCAGCACCTCAACCTCGTCCATCGGTTCGTCGGCGATGCCGTCCGCGCTCACCGGAATCACCCTCGTCCCCGGAGCGGCCTCGAGGATCTTCTCGCGCATGGAGCTGAAAGCGTCGCGGCCGGTCAGGACCGGGCTGATGGCGATCGCCTGCGGTGAGCCGCCCGGCCCGTGTCCGGGTCCCACGGTTTCGCCTCCAGTGCTCATGTGCGTCCCCTGTGCTAATTGGCTCCGTTCAGGGTTTGGGCAGCACCCGTGCCAACCAACTCGACGGCAGATCGATCTCCCCTGGTGACGGCAGAGTCTCGGGCCCGAGCCAGAGCGCGCGCAACGCCTCCGACCCGCGAGCCTTTGCGACGGCCGCCACGAACTCCTCTCCCTTGCGGTATTGCTCCATCTTGAGGTCCATTCCGGTCAGCCTCATCATGGCCCGCTCGAAGCCGGTTCGCTGGCCCCGCCGCGCATGGAACCTCTCGCTGATGAGCTCAACATCCGGTACGAGATCCTGCCCCACCTCGTCCATGATGTAGTCGCTGAAACCCTCCAGCAGGCTCATCACGGCCTGGATCTCGCGGAACTCGCGCCGCTGGTCGGGCGTCATGAGCCCTTCCATCCAGTGCTCGCCGTCCCCCTCGCCGCGCAGCGTCCGGCCGAGCCGGCCGAGAGCCTCGCGGCTCATCGTCGAGACACCGCTCGAAAGCGACCGGAGCTGCCGCTCGAGGCGCGCCGCCAGGTAGGGCCGGAGCCAGGGGTGGGCCTCGAACTCGAAGGCGTGCGTCGTCTCGTGGAGGGCGATCCAGGTTCGGAACGGATTGAGCGGCACGTCCAGGGCGACGGCCGTCCGGCGAATGTTCTCGTCCACGAAGAGAAGCCGGCCCGGGGCAGACTCTGCCGACAAGAGCGCGAGGTCGTACTGGCCGAGGACGCGCTGGCCGAGGAACCCCAGGAGGTAGCCGCACTGGCGCGTCGTGATCATGCGGTTGGCGATCGCCATCGTGGACTTAACCAGCCCGGCACCTGGCGGAAGCACCTGCTCGATCAGCTCGGCCTCGACCTTGCCCATGAGGCCGGCGAAGGTGGAGACGTTGGCGTGGACCCACGTCTCGCGATCGACCACGCCGCTCCGCTCGACGACGCCGGGAAGTTCCGCATCCAGGGCATGGCTCAGAGCCGGGACGATCTCCGCCATCGCGGCGGCGTATACGGGGGCGGCCCGCTGCAGCTCGAAGGGATCGAGCGTGCCGGGCGCGTTTCGCACACGATCTGCCGCCTGGCGCGCCGCCGCCTTCCAGTCGATCAAGCCGCGCCGGGCGGACCGCTCCGCACGCCGGCCCAGGACCGTGACAGCGGCGCCGAGGACGGCCCCGGCCAGGAACCCGGCCTGCATGAAGACGTCCCGGCCCAGGCCACCTCGCGACCGTCGCGATTGATTCTGCCGGCCGCCACGTCCACCGGCCGCGGGGTCGCCGCTCACGCTGCGCCGGCCTCGAGATCCACGGAGTCGATCTCGGGGAACGCCTCGCCGAACATTCTCTCGGCCACGGCCCGGAAGACGGCCACGTCGCCGGTCGTCAGCTGGCGGTGCACCGGCGGCTGGGCGATCTCGTCCGGCGGCTCGTGGCCGGCCATGCCCGCGTCGGCGGCCGTTCCTCGAGTCGTGCCCGGGGCCTCCAGCGCGTTGACCGAGAGCAGCTCAGCCAGCGAGGAGGCGGTGGCAGTGGCCGAATCCACGATGGCAACGCCGTCGCCGACCGAGTCCCGCAGCACCGTAGCGAGCAGCGGGTAGTGGGTGCAGCCCAGCAGGAGCGTGTCGATCTTTGCCGAGGGCGGCAGCGGGAAGATGAACTCGCCGTCCGAGTTGCGCTCGCCCAGGAGCGGCGCCACGGCCGCACGAACGGCCGCCTCCACCTCCGGCCCGGTCAGCCGGCCGGCCTCGACCAGCGGCACCAGGCTCGGCGTGGCGTGCTCGTAGACCTCGATGGCAGGGTTCTCGTCCTTGATGGCGTTGAAGTAGGCCCGCGACCGAACGGTCGCCGGCGTGGCGATGACCCCGACGCGCCTGTTGCGTGTGGCGAGCGCCGCCGCGGCCGCGCCAGGTCGGACAACACCCAGGACGGGCAGGTCGTAGCGTCGCCGGAAATCGCCCAGGGCAACCGATGTGGAGGTGTTGCAGGCGACGACCAGGGCCTTCACATCGCGCCGCACCAGGGCATCGAGCGCCTGCACGCTGAACTGCCGGACCTCCTCGTCGGTCCGAATGCCATACGGGGCGCGGGCGTTGTCGCCGAGATAGATCGTGGACTCGAACGGCAGCCGGCGCAGGATCTCCCGCAGCACGGTCAGGCCGCCAACTCCTGAGTCGAAAACACCTATGGGACGCGGGTCGGACACGGCCTCAGTGTCTCACCGGGGCGCCTGCGGTGCGACCCATGATCGTCTGAGCCACACGGCGAACGTCTCGGCTGACGGCGGCGTCGGGGCTGGAGACGACGAACGGCATGCCCTCGTTGTTGGCGCTGACCACAAGGCGTCCGTCCGAGACGACCTCGAAGTCGATCCGGCGCCCCAACGCTCGCATCATCTCGTCTTTGCCGATGCCGCCGCTCGAGTCGGAGCGGTTGACCAGGAAGTGGACCTTCTCCGGCGGGTAGCCGATGGACGCGAACACCTCGGCCACGGCGATGGTGTTGTGGATCGTCGTCGAGTCGTACGTGACGATCGACAGGACGACGTCCGAACCGTCGAGGAGTGCCAGCGTGTTCTCCGAGAGAGTCACCGGAGTGTCGATGACGATGGCCTCGTACAGGCGCCTTAGCAGCGAGATCGTCTTCTCGACGTCGCGCGGCGTGACCATCTCCGCCATCTCGACGCGCGGCGGAGCCAGCAGGATGTCGATGCCGGCCGGATCACGCCACATCACGTCGCGCAGATCCGACTCCTGCACCCGGTCCGTCGGCAGGTCGAGGATCGACGGGACGTCGCTGGGTACCTTGAGCAGAGATCGCAGATCGCCGTACTGGAGGCTGCCGTCGATCAGGGCGGTGGCAACACCCAGCTGGCTGAGCGAGACTGCCAGGTTGAACGCGAGGGTCGTCTTGCCCACGCCGCCCTTGGGCGAGAAGACCGAAATGACACGGCACGCCCCAGAGACGCGGGCCTGGCGGTCCAGCAGGACGTGGTTCAGCGTGTTGACCAGCTCGAAGCCGCTGAACGGCAGGGTCAGCACCGCATCGATGCCCCGATTGGGATCTCGAGCCAGGGGATGCTGGGGCACAGTCAGGACTACCACCGGGATCTCGAGCCCGGAATCGCGGATCTTCTCGATCAGCTGTGGACCCTTGATCTTGCCCTGGAGCAGGAGATCGACCATCACGACGTCCGGCCGCAGCTGCTGGGCAGCCTCCAGTACCTTCGATCCGTCGCTCAGGACCTCGAGGAGTTGCACCTGCGACTGGACGCTCAAGAGGTTGCGGACGTGCTGACTTACCTGCGGTACGTCTTCCGCGACCAGCAAACGGACGGCAACGGTGTTGGCCACGGGGGGACTATATCAAGCCCGCGGGGCGGGTCCCCCCCGCCTCCGCGCTATGAGGATGGCCCGATCGTCATGGGGGCCGACCGGATCCATTGCGTAGTTGCCGGCAACGAGCTCGACTTCGAACCCCGCCGACTCGGCCAGAGCCCCCAGTTCGTCCGCGTTCAGCAGCCTCATTCGATCCTCTCGTATCCACCGCCGGACGGCGCCACCCTGCTCGCCCTCTTCGTATATTGCCGTCAGGACGACGCATCCCGTCGCCTGCTCGTGCTGGGCGGCCGCGGTCTTGGTCACCAGCAGGCCGCTCTCGGGGTCGACACGCACGTACTCGAGCCCGATCCGGCCGTCGTACCTCGCCAGCTCGTCCGCGCTGGGCAGCCAGACGTCCACGACGGCGACGCCTCCGGGCAGCAGGTGGCGTGCCATCGTGTCCAGCGCGGCGGCCTGAGCGTCCCGGGTGTCCAGCAGAAGGATCGAGTTCAGGGCCAGGATGGCGAGCCGGAACCTGGCTCCGCCGGGCAGGCTGAGCCCCACGAGATCGGCCACGATCCGATCGAGCCGCCGCCCGGTTCCAGCCTCGGCCGCCGCCTTCTCCGCCCGGGCGAGCATCGCCGGGGAGATGTCAACTGCGGTGACCTCGTAACCCGCCTCCGCCAGCGGCACCGCCACACGGCCGGATCCGGCGGCGATCTCCAGGACCGGCCCGCCGGTTCGCGTCGCCAGGGCGAGATAGAGATCGAGATCGCCCGGATCCTCGAGCAGGTCCACGTCGTACAGCCGGGCCAGAGCGGCGTCGGTCTTCGGATCGCGGTTCGGCTCGGCCATCACGTACAGCCTAGCCGGTATGAACCCGATCTACCGAAGCTATGCGCCGGCTTCGCCCGAGGCTGCGGCCCTCATTGCGGGTCCCAGATCACGTCCCCAGCCTGCTCGTGGTCACCCTAGCGTTCCATCGATAGCGTGATCTCGGCCATCAGCACGAGCACGACGACAAAGACCGCGATCGGGAGGCTCAGCACCGACTGGATCCGCAGCGCCACGAAGAGGGCGATCACTGCCGCCACCCAGGCCCCTCGCCGGATCGCCCGGCTCCAGTCGCCGAGGAGTGCGATCCGGCGGTGGCGCGCGAAAGGCACCAGCCAGAAGAGCGGGACGGTCGTCAGCCCGCAGGCCAGGCCGATCATGCCGGCGCCGATCAATCCGGCGGTCGCATTGTCGCGAGGGTAGGTCGTGGTCACGATCTCGCCGACGGCGATCCAGGCCACGACCGCCGCAGCGATGAAGAACCAGTTGCCGAGCCGATCCTTCGCTCCCACGCCGTCAGTCTAACCAGGCGGCCCGGTGCCGGGCAGACCCAGGGCCGCCTCAAGCTCGAGGATCGAGTCGATCGTGATATCCGGCCGCGCGGTTGGAGCGGGTGGCGCGACCGGCAGGGGTGAATCCTCCGGCTTGACGCGGACCCACGCCGCTCTCCATCCGACGCCGTGGGCTCCCGCCACGTCCGCTCCCAGGTCGTCGCCGACATGGAGGATCGCCGGTCCAGACGCAAGACCCAGCTCTCGGGCGGCGGCCTCGAAGATCTCAGGCCTGGGCTTGACCGCTCCTACCCGCTGCGAGACCACCACGGCTGCGAGATGACGCCACCACCCCGCCTCCTCCAGAAAGCGATCGATTGACAGGCCAAGCGGCCAGTTGGAGATCACCGCCAGCGGGCAGTGACCGGCCAGCCGCTCGAGCATCGGGCCCACCGCCGGCGGAACCGGCGTGTCCCGGACGAAGGCCTCCGCGTACGTGTCCAGGATCGCCCGAACCTCGGCCGGATCGGAGTACCCGCGCACTGCGGCGTCGTCCCAGCGCTCGCCCAGTGATGGCGCGGACCGGCCTCGCAGCCTGGCCATGACCCTCGCCACTCGGACGTCCATATCGGCCTCGCGTCCCTCCGGCACGTCTTCGGCAAACTGCCGCAGGCGCTCCTCGCCCCAGGCCCGCGCGAACTCCTCGGGCGTGCAACCGGCCAGGCCGGCGGCCATCTCGGCCGTCCGGTTCACGACGGAAGCCATCGGGCCGGCCGGGAAGGGCACCAGCGTGTTGCCGAAGTCGAAGGTGATGGCCCGGATGCCGTCGATCATTTCGCGGCACTCGCCGGGCAGATGTCCCGAAACGCGCAGTAGCCGCACGCCAGGTAGTCCGGCGTAGCTTCGAAGTGGCGGGCGCGAATGCCGGCGGCCGCCCGACGGATCGAGTCGCGGGCCTTGCCGAGCCGCTTCTCGTCCACCTCGACTCGACCGACCATGCCCGACTCGAGGAACCAGAGCTGCAGCGCGTCCGGCAACCGCCCGGCTTCGGCCTGGTAGGCCATGGCGTAGATCTGGAGTTGCAGCGACTCACGGGCCCGCTCCCGCGCCCGGACCGGGTCGCGGACGTCGCTCGACTTGTAGTCCGTAATCGTCACACGCTCCGGATGGAGGCCGGGCAAGGCCGGCGCGACCGTGTCGGCGTGCTGGACTTCGCCCGCTCCGTCGCGCCCCGCCGAATCTCCGGCCGGCAGCCGCTCGATGTCCAATCGATCCATGCGGCCGCGGACCCGGTCACCGTCCAGGTTGAAGCTGAACTCCCGCTCGACGTACGCCGGCACGACTGTGCCCGGCTGGAGCTGCTCCTCGCGAAAACGGCGCAGGGCCGCTCGTCCGGCCGCCAGGCGCGCCTCCTCATGCTCCCGCGTCAGGAAGCCCTCGTTCGACCACGCTCTACCGAAGGCCGCGAACAGCTCCTCCTCGGTCATGAGGTAGCCGCGGGCCTGGCGGCGGTGGAACTCCTGCACGGCCTGGTGCAACGCGGATCCGTACACGATGGAGTGATGGGGCGCGATGGGAACGCGCAGCACGTGGACATACTTGTACTTGAGCGGGCAAGTCAGGTAGTCGTCCACCTGGTAGAAGCTCAGCGAGAGAGGCCCGTCCAAGGGCTCTCGGCCCGGCTCGACAGGCTCGGCCGCAGGCTGGAAGGCGGCCAGCCGTTCCAGAGGAGCGTGCGCGGCGGCGTCGGCGACCGCGCCCGTCGCCGCCGAGGCCGGCAAGTCCAGGGCCTCGAGCACGAACTGCGACACGCGCCGCGCTCTCCTTCCGCCGTAGTCCCCGGCGTGGCTGAGAACGAGCTCATCCCGCGCCCGGGTCATGCCGACGTAGAAGAGCCGCCTCTCCTCCTGGAGGTGCGCGTCGCCTTCCGGCAGCGTCTCGTGCACGAGTTCCTCCGGGAGAGCGAGCGGATCGCGGCGCGTCCGAGCCGGGAACCGGCCGTCGACGAGGCCGGTCATAAAGACGACCGGGAACTCCAGACCCTTGGCCTTGTGCACGGTGAGGACCGCCACAGCGTCGGCGTCCGGGTCTACTTCCGCGGTGGCGGGGTCGTCCCCGGCGTCGATCAGAGTCTGGAGGTGCCGGGCCACGAAGACCACGCGGTCGTCCGAAAGCAGGTCCGACTGGGCCCGCACGATGTCGAAGAAGCGGGCGATGTTCTGGAGAGCCTCCTCGGCCGCCACCGAGTCGGTGGAGGCCAGCCGCGACAGCAGGCCGCTCTCCCGCAGGAACTGGTACAGCACCTCGCCGGCTGGGCGGTCGTGGGCCACGTCCGTGAAGCGCCGGAGGTCGGCAACGAGCCGCTCCAGGGTGGCGCGCGTCCCAGCCGACAGCCTCAGCAGCCCGGGCTGTCGCGTCAGCTCTTCGAGGACCTCCCACAGCGATCGGTTACGGCGGCGAGCGCTGTTGACGATGGCCGTTAGGTCCGGACCACCCATGCCGTATACGTCCGACGCGGCGAGGGCATACACGTCCACGCTGGCGGAGAGATCCGCGATGGCCCGCAGAAACGCCAGGAGCAGCCGGATCTCCGGCCGCGCGTACAGCCCGGACGTACCCGAGAAGCGCCACGGCACCGAGACGAGATTGAGACTCCGCAGAACCGGCTCCGCGTCCGCATTGGCGCGCACAAGGATCGCGAAATCCTTCGGCTTCACCCCGTCGGCGATGCGGGCCGCGATCTCCCTGGCCACCTGGTCAGCCTCCTCGGAACCGGTCGCGAAGACCCGGTGCCGGACCGGCAGCTCGCTGCCCGCGCGCTCGGCGACCAGCCTCTTGTCTATGCCGTTGCGGAACTCGAGGCGGTCCGGATCGTTGAAGCGGATGAGCCGGTAGCTCGCGTCGAGGATTGGGGCACGCGAGCGGTAGTTGCGTTTCAGGACGATCTGGCGGACGCGCGGATGACGCCGCTTGAACTCCAGGATGTTGCTGATGGCGGCGCCGCGGAACTTGTAGATCGATTGGTCGTCGTCCCCGACAACCGTGACGTTGCCGTGGGGTGCGGCCAGGAGCTCGACCAACTCGGACTGGGCCCGGTTCGTGTCCTGGAACTCATCGACGAGGATGTACCGGTAGCGGCGCTGAAGCTCCACCCTGGCCGCGGCCGACTCTCGAATCAGTTTCAGGCCCAGGCTCACCTGGTCGCCGAAGTCGATGTGACCCGCCTCGCGCAGCAACGTCTGGTACCGATCGTAGGCGCGGGCAAGCTCGGTCTGACGGCGAGCCTCCTCCTCCAGCGCCGACGCTTCGTCCGCCGCGACGTCGGCCGCAGCCGCGTCGCCGGCCGGGATGCTCTCACGTCTGGCCCCGGCCTTCGCCGTCAGATCCGCGGCGAACTCCAGGTACGAGGCCGGGCTGACGTCCTCGTCCTTGCACCGGCTGAACAACGACGCAAGGGCGCCCAGAAACCGCGTCGGGTCGCCCAGGGGCCGGTACTGGTCCAGCTCGAAGGCGAAGAGCCGCTCGCGCAGGAATATGACGACCTCCGGCCGCGAGAGGACCCGAGAGTCCGTCGGCAGCCCGAGTTCGAGCGCGAATTCGCGAACGAGCCGGTCGCCGAATGCGTGGAAGGTGGAGACGGCCGCATCCGTGTAGCCGTACGGGACGAGCTGGTCCACCCGCGTCTGCATCTCGTCGGCGGCCTTGTCCGTGAAGGTCAGGGCCAGGATCTCCGAGGGGCGCGCCCTTCGAGTGGCGATCAGCCAGGCGATGCGGCGAGTGATGACCTGGGTCTTGCCCGTGCCGGCGCCGGCGACGACCAGCAACGGGCCTTCGCCGTGGCACACCGCCCGCCGCTGCTCCGGGTTGAGCCCGGCGAGGAGAGAATCCACTCCCTCCGAGGGGCCGGCCGGAAGGTCGTCGGCCTCGGGCGGCGACCACCAGACGGGTATCTGTTCGAGCGGGCGCGGTTCGCGGGTGGATGCCCTGCGGCCCTGGCGCGTCATCTCGAAAGACTCACCCGGGGCAGTGACATCTCACGTGTCACAAAGCCGGTTTGTCAGCCTACCGCTGCCCGGCTCCGGTCACGGGGGGACGTCCCGGCTTGCGATCGACTCGCTCGTCGTCTGCGGCCGCGTCGGCCTCGAGGACCCGAGCGTTCTTGACCTTCTCTTGTCCCTTGGCCCTCTCGACGGCCGGCCGGTGAGTCGTCTCGTGAGCCGAGGCGACGGGCTCGGGGGCGGCGGGTAGGGCCTTGACGGCCGGCGCCGGCCGGCTCGCCGGAGCCACTGGTACCGGCTTGGCTGCGGGTGCCGGCTTGGCCGCCGGTGCCGGCTTGGCCGCCGGTGCCGGCTTGGCCGCCGGTGCCGGCGTGGCCGCGGGCGGGGCCTTGATGAGGGCTGCTGGGGCGGGCGCGGGCGCCGGGGCCGGGGCGGCCGGAGCAGACGCGGGCCTGTTCGCAGCTGCAGATCGGGCCGGCGTCGCCGGGCGTGCCGGGCGCTTCGAGCGGGCCTCGTCGATCGCATCCTGCTCTTCGTTCGAGAGGTTGGTGTCGGCCTTGCCCCCGGTCACCGCCTTTGCATAGATGCGGGTGCCGGTCCTGGAATGCAGGCTGCTGACGATAATGCCGTCGTCGGACTCGTCGAGGAGAGCGAGCGCAAAGCTCTGGTTGCCGCCGGTGTCCGGGAAAGGATTGAACCGGATGAGTCCCTGCTTGGCAAAGTGGTGGCGCGACGCGCTCTCCACAAAAGCCATCCTGGCCGTCAACTCATCCAGGTCGCGACCGACCTGGTGAACGGTCTCCAGATGGTCGTTCAGAATCTCCTCGAGATCACCGCCCTCGACGCCGCCCGTAAGCTGGTTGATGCGTTGGTTGAGCCGGCTGACCTGGAAGGACTGCACCATGACCATCATCAGCAGGCACAAGCCGGCCAGCACCAGGACGATGGCAGGCCCGTTGGTGGCAAAGAAGTCGATCACATGTACCTCCGCTCAATCGCCCGGAGTCTACCAGCCCCCGGCGCAGGGCGGATAGACGCCGAAGCCGCGCCGGCTCCGAGGCCACCGGGTGGGATGTTATCCTCGACGTGAGCGAAAGCTTCCAAGCGAAGTACCAAGTGGCGACGCCCGCCTTGCGCCAGCCCGCGACTGAATCTACGGAGGCCTCCCCCGATCATGGCCAAGCGCACTCGCGGCTCGAACCGTCCCGGCCAGCGGCATCCCGACAGGCACGGTTCGGCCAGACCCCAGAACCGCCCCGCTCCTCGTCCGACCGGGGCGCTCTCGGCCACCGAGGAAGCTCGCGCGGCCGAGCTGGAGGCCCAGATCGTCGCCCAGGAGCGGGACGCCGAAGCGAACCGGAATCGAAACCGCGACCGCGCCCGCGCACCAGAAGCGACGCGGCCCGGACGCCCCGGTGGTCAGGGCCTGCTGGCAGCCCGCGCGGCCGAGGAATACGGCTACGTGGTTCGCGACGTACGCCGGATCATCTACGTCGGCGGAGCGGTGGCGGCCGCCCTCGCGGTCTTGTACGTGCTGATCGACGTCTTCCACGCCGTCACGATCAGCTAGCGGTCGCAGCGGCGGAAACACCGCTGCGGCTCAGTCAGCGGATGGCCTACCCCCTGGAGCATCGAGGCCCGGGTTGCCGGCCCGGCGGCCGCTGCATGCGGCGGTACGGCAGCCGCGCTCGACTGGGGCTCGCCACGGAGGATGCGGCTTCGGAAGAACTTGGGAGGCATGCGGGGGGCATCGTACAGGGGCCGGGGCGGCATCATCCGGAGCCACGGTAGCGCGCCGATTCCCCGGTCGCGCCTGCCAGCCTGTAGCATCGGACCATGGCAACACGCCGCGCATCCACGAGACCGGTCGGCGAGTCCGGCGGGCAGCAGCCGGCCTTCGTGCCGCCGCCCGGCCGCCAGCCGCTGGCGGCCCGGATGCGCCCCCGAACCCTCGACGAGGTGGTCGGTCACGAGAAGCTGATCGGCGAGCGAGGAACCCTGCGCCGGGCCATCGAGGGCGGCCACCTGGGCTCGCTCCTGTTCTGGGGTCCGCCGGGCTCCGGGAAGACGAGCCTTGCCCGCGTCCTCGCCGATGCCGCCGGCGCCAGGCTCGTGACCATCTCGGCCGTCATGAGCGGGGTGGCCGAGGTCCGCGCCCTGGTCGCGGAGGCGCGTGACCGGCTCGCCCTCAACGGCCAGCCGACCATGCTGTTCATCGACGAGATCCACCGTTTCAACAAGGCCCAGCAGGACGCCCTCCTGCCCCACGTCGAGGATGGCACCGTCACCCTTGCCGGCGCGACCACGGAGAACCCGTACTTCGAGGTCAACTCGGCGCTCCTCTCCCGACTGCGCGTGTATCGTCTCGAGCCGCTCACCGACGACGAGGTCGCGACCGTCGTCAGGCGGGCCCTGGCGGACGCAGAGCGCGGCCTGGCCGGCGACCTGGGGCCTGAAGGCGGGGTCGCTCTGACCGGCGAGCCGTTCGACCATCTGGTCGGCCTCTCCGCCGGGGATGCCCGCCAGGCCCTCAACGTTCTCGAAGGCGCCGTCTCGATCGCCGACTCGGAGGGCAATCGCGACGGCGAGGGGCATGTGGCGCCTCGGCTCGAGGATGTCGAGGCCGCGGCCCAGCAGCGGGCCCTTGCCTACGACCGGGCCGGCGACGGCCACTACGACACGGTCAGCGCCTTCATCAAGAGCATCCGCGGCAACGACCCGGACGCGGCCCTCTACTGGCTGGCCGCGATGATCGCCGCCGGTGAAGATCCGCGGTTCATCGCCCGGCGCCTGATCATCCTCGCCTCCGAGGACGTGGGGCTGGCGGACCCGCGAGGCCTGGAAGTCGCCGTCGCGGCCGCTCGGGCGCTTGACTGGGTGGGCCTGCCGGAGGCCCAGTACGCCCTCGCCGAAGCGACGGTGATGCTCGCCGTCACGACCAAGAGCAACGCCGTCGGCCGGGCCTACTTCGCGGCCATGGCCGACGTCCTGGCCAGGGGCTCCCTGGCGGTGCCGGCTCACCTCCGTTCGAGCGGACCAGGCCGCCGCAACTACCTCTACCCCCACGACTTCGACGGCGACGATGTCGACCAGGCGTACCTTCCTGACGCTCTGACAGGCCGGCGCTACTACTTCCCCGGGGACCAGGGTGCCGAGATCAAGATCGGGGAGCGACTCGAGCGCCTGCGTGCGGCGCGCCGGGAGCCCCGCCGCCGCAAGAAGCCGCCGGCGGGTCAGCCGGCCTCGGATCCGATGGCCGCCGGATCCGAGGGGATGCGCCAGCGCTCGCAAAATCTCCGCGAGCTGGCGGATGAGCAGCGCGGCGACGCCGGCGACGCCGGCGACTAGCCCTTGGCGGCGGCTTTCAGGATTCTCCCGACCTACCCGACCGACGCTACTCGTGCGGGGTATTGAAGCCGCACACAGGTCGGCGCAGCCTGATCCACGAAGTTCCGACCACTCCGGCCCACCACCCCAACTTCGGGATCCGATCATCGCAGCAGGGCAGGCGCCGCTCGACGCGCGGCGCCCCCGAGGGCCCTCCAGGGATGCAACGAAACTGACACGGGCCGGTTGGCGCATCCGCTACAGATAGTCCCTGGACAGCCGAATACTCTCTAGCGTCTCCAGCGAAGCTCATGGGACATGGAAATGTCGCGAGCGCATGCTGTGGCGCCACTCGGTGGCGCAGAGGCTCCGTACAGGGCATCGGGGCATCGTGTGGGCCGGCCGGCCCCGAGATCCATCCGTCGTGCGCCCGACCCGGCGACGCTGTTCTACCTGGAGAGAGCGCTGCTGCTCTGGCCGCGCCTCGACCGGGCCAAGATCCGCCGCGTCGCCTCCGACCCGGCCCGCATCGCGGAGATCGTCGAGCGGCGGACTTCGCAGCCGTACGACGTGATCCTGGCCATGCTCACCAGGCAGTCCTCGGCCGTGCACGGATCCACGGAGGAGGGACCGGCGTTCGAGCAGGGTCGCCCGGAAGCCCCGCGGGTCGGGTTGCGCATCGTTCGGAGCCACGAAGGCAGCACGATCGGGGTCCAGGATCTGCTGCACGCCTGAACCGTTCTCCCGCGGCGGCCTCTACGGTTCCAGCTGCAGCGCCCGTACGTGCCTCGGCCGGAAGATGGCAATCGGACGGCGATCGAATGCCGCCACGCGAGTCACGCCGAGTCGTTCGGCCGTGGCGACGAGAACGGCGTCCGTGAGCCGGGGCCGGTACTCGGTCGTCTCGCGCATGAGCTCAGTGGCCCGGACCAGGTCGGCAGTCGTCGGGGCCACGACCTTGATCGCGCCGCTGCCGATCGACTTGAGAAGCGCGAAGGTTGCACGCAGGCCGAGCTCCCGCTGCAGGAGCAGATCCAGCTCGGCCAGGGTCAGGGCCCCGATCATCAACGGCTCGCCGACCCTCCCGAACCACGCCAGCGCCGCTCGGTGGTTGAGGTCCGACTGATCGGCCGCGGCGAGAACGGCGCTCGAATCCAGCAGCACCGCCATGCCTCAGACCTCGTCGGGTCCGGGCCGCATGCCCGCTTCACGCAGGGCGATAGACCGGCCGTCGAGCGAGAGGCGGCCATGGTCGCTCCGGCCGACCGCCAGGAACGACAAGTCAGGGGCGGTGTCGTGAGCCTCGAGGTAGTCCTCGACGGCCGATGTGAGGACCGACGTCTTCGTCACGCCGCTGCGGGCCGCGAAACGGTCGAGCCGCTCGAGCAGGTCGGAATCGATCAGGATGGACGTGCGCTTCTGCATATGCGGTCATATATACCACACTGGCCGGTCCCCCGACTCACCGGTAGTATCCGCGGCATCCCGCGCCGAAGAGAGGTGGCCCCCAGTGAACCGTTTCGAGCCCAACCTGCGAATCCCCGGCCCCACGTCGCTGCCGGACGCCGTTCGCGAAGCCGGCGCCCACCAGATGGTCAACCACCGCGGTCCCGAGTTCGCAACCCTGCAGAACGGGATCATCGAGCGCCTCAAGAAGTTCTACAAGACGGGGAACGACGTCCTAATCGTGACCGCCGCCGGCACGGGCGGCCTCGAATCGGCGATTGTCAGCTTCCTCTCCCCCGGCGACAAGGTCCTGGGTATCACGATCGGCGCCTTCGGCGACCGCTTCGCCAAGATCGCCACGGTGTACGGCGCCGACGTCACTAAGCTCGCCTTCGACTGGGGCAAGGCTGCCGAGATCGCGAAGGTCCGCGAAGCGCTCGCGGCCGGCGGACCCTGGAAGGCCGTCCTGATGACGCAGAACGAGACTTCGACTGCCGTCACCAATCCCATCCAGGAGCTGGCGGCCGCCGTCAAAACCGTCGCCCCCGATGCCCTGATCATCGTCGACGCCATCAGCGGCCTCGGCGCGGTTCCGTTCGAGACCGACGCCTGGGGCCTTGATGTGGTCGTCAGCGGTTCGCAGAAGGCCTGGATGGTGGCGCCGGGTCTCTCGTTCGTGTCGGTCTCTCCGCGCGCCTGGGAAGCCGCCGCCGTGGCGAAGATGCCCAAGTTCTACTTCGACCTGGCCGCTCACAAGACGAGCGCCGAGGCCGGCCAGACGCCGTGGACCCCGGCCGTGGCGGTCATGTTCCAGCTCGACGCCGCCCTGACCCTCATGGAGCAGGAAGGCCTCGACGACATCTGGAAGCGTCATGCGGCGGTCGGCGCCGCGGTCCGGGCCGGTCTCACGACGCTCGGCTTCAAGCTCCTGGCCGATCCGGCCCACGCGTCGGACACGGTCACGGGCGCCTGGATCCCAGACGACCTCGACTGGAAGGCATTCAACGGCAAGCTCCGCAAGCTCGGTCTGATCGTGGCCGGCGGGCAGGGCGCGCTGAAGGGAAGGATCTTCCGGATCGGGCACCTCGGCCACGTGACCGTGCCGGCCATCCTCAATGCCATGGCCGTTCTCGAGCAGACGCTGATCGAGCTCGGCCGCCCGGTGAAGCCCGGCGCGGCCGTCGAGGCCGCCCAGGTCGCCGCGCTGAAGACCCTCGGCCTGGCACAATAGGGAGCCCGAAATGAAGATCCTCGTTGCCGAGCCCCTGGCCAAGCAGGGCCTCGAGATCCTCCGCACCCACCACGACGTCGACGAGAAGATCGGGCTCACTCCCGAGCAGCTGGCCGAGGTCATCGGCGACTACGACGCGCTGCTGGTTCGAAGCCAGGTCAAGGTCACGGCCGAGATCCTGGCCCACGCCGCTCGACTGATCGTGATCGGTCGGGCCGGCGTCGGTGTCGACAACGTCGACCTGGAGGCGGCCACACGGGCAGGCATCGTCGTCGTCAATGCCCCGACCGGGAACACGGTGTCAGCGGCCGAGCAGACGATCACGCTGATGCTCGCGCTCGCCCACAAGACCGCCGCCGCCGACGCCTCAATCCGCCGCGGCGAGTGGAAGCGCAGCTCCTTCACGGGCGTCGAGCTCCGCGGCCGCACGTTGGGCATCATCGGCCTCGGCAAGATCGGCCAGGCCGTCGGCGACCGGGCTCGCGGCCTCGAGATGAACGTGATCGGCTACGACCCGTTCGTCACTGCCGAACAGGCCGCCCTGCACGGCATCGCGCTCGTAGACCTGGACAAGATCATCGAACAGTCGGACGTGATCACCGTCCATGTGCCGCTGACGAAGGGTACGCGCGGGATCATCAACGCCGATAACATCGACAAGCTAAAGCCCGGCGTGATGCTCATCAACGTGGCCCGCGGTGGCGTGTACGACGAAGCGGCCGTGGCCCAGGCTCTCACGGACGGCAAGATCGCGGGCGCCGCAATCGACGTCTACGAGACCGAGCCCCCGGCGCCCGACAACCCGCTTCTCACTGCCCCGAACACGGTCCTCACGCCGCACCTCGGCGCCCTCACCGCGGAGGCCCAGCTGCGCGTGGCCGAGGAGGCCTGCGAGCAGGTCATCGACGTCCTGGCCGGCAGGTCCGCCCGATACGCGGTCAACGCGCCCCTGCTCACGCCGGAGACGTCGCGGGCGATCGCGCCGTATCTGCCCCTGACCGTGATCCTCGGTCGGATCGCCGCCCAGTACCTGAGGGGCGGGGTCAAGACCCTCACCATCGACATCGCCGGCGACCTTGCCGGCCACGACGCGTCGCAACTGACGGCCGCCGCACTGCGCGGAATCCTCGAGAACGCCACGAGCGAGCGAGTCAACCTGATCAACGCCGCGTTCCTCGCCCGGAACAGGGGCATCACCGTCAACGAGCGCAAGACCAACGACGCGGGCACCTTCGCCTCGCTCGTGACCCTCACCGTCGAAAGTGACGCGGGCAAGGCCATCGTGGCCGGTACGGTTGCCAACGGCGAGCCGCGGCTGATCCGGATCGACGACAGCTGGCTGGACATGGCGCCTGCCCCGTTCATGCTCCTCACCCGCCACCAGGACAAACCGGGAACGATGGGCCGCATCGGCCTCATACTCGGCGAGGCCGATGTCAACATCAGCTCTATGACCCTGGCCCGAACCGCTCCACACCTCGACGCCCTGATGCTCCTCGCCGTCGACGACGAGGTGCCGGACGCGGTCATGGGCCAAATCAAGAAGCACCCGGCGGTTCTCGACGTGTGGTCGATCCGGGCCGCCACCGAACGTTGAAATCCACTCTGCGGGAAGCGGGGCGGCCCCGAGCCGGGGAAGACCCGGCTTCTGGGGCCGCTTCGTTGATTCCTTCGGGTCTCGACGCCGTCCTCGTACTGCTCCGCCACGGCCAGACGCAGTTCATCGTCGAGAAGCGATTCCAGGGCGCCATGGAGGCGCCTCTCACGGCCCTGGGCGAACGACAGGCGCGGCTGGCGGGCCGGCGCCTGGCCACGCCCGCAGCCGATCCACCGCTGCCTATCCCGGACGCCGAGCCCTTCGCGATCGTCCATTCGCCTTTGGGCCGCGCGAGCCGCACCGCCGAGATCGCGGCTGCCGAGATCAGGGCGGCCGGCCGCTCCACTCCCCCACTCCGTCCCGACCCGGGCTTCTCGGAGATCGCGCAGGGCGGCTGGGAGGGCCTCACGGACGAGCAGATCACCGCCCGTTTCGGGGACTCACTGGCCGGGTGGCGGCGCTGGCCCACCAAGTTCAATGCGCCCGGCGGCGAGTCGCTCGACCAGGTCCTCGCGAGGGTCGAGACCTCGCTCTCAGCGCTGCTGGCCGAGATGAGCGACGGAACCGCGCCGGGCACGCTCGACCGCCACCAGGTCCTGGGCTACGGCGACGCCGGTCCCGATCCGCGCCGCTGGTCGCTCGTCGTCGGCCACGGCGGCGTCTTCAGGGTCGTCGTCTGCGCCCTGCTCGGTCTCCCGATGGAGCACTTCTGGAACTTCGATTTCGGGCTCGGGGCGATCACCGTGATGGAGATCCGCGCCGGACGTGCCGTCCTGCGGGCCCTCAACCTGGACGCCCATCTCGGCGTCGAGGCCGAATCCCCGGCCGACGATTCATCCGAGCGAGACCGGAGCGGCGCTCTCTAGGCCGCGCCAGGCCGCGCCGCCGAGCCGCTGGGCCACACCTCCGGAATCGCGGCGCGATCTAGCGCCGCCGGCTCGCGCCGGATCCACCAGTCCTGCCGCGTCCGCGGAGGCCCGGAATTCTCAGGGTCAATCTCAGGAGGGCCCCCCGCACGGCCCGCTGCGCGGCCGCCAGAGTGTTCAAGCGCTCGGAGCCGAGGCGACGCCGGCCGTAGGTGACCTCGACCGTCGCCATCGCAACGACGCCAGATCGGAAG
>Ga0209777_10000803_pt1 | contig 48672 bp, 36 predicted proteins | sample FrelakmetHBP12HB_FD_187147 | JGI IMG/M metagenome (GOLD analysis project Ga0209777, IMG submission 187147) | Freshwater lake sediment microbial communities from the University of Notre Dame, USA, for methane emissions studies -HBP12 HB (SPAdes)... | ecosystem: Environmental > Aquatic >... | reverse complement strand
GGGTAGTCCGTCCCACACCAAGATGGCTTTCTGATGGCGCAGGTGTCGTTTGAGATCGTCGAGGAAGGCAATCAGGCTTTCGGTGTTGTAGCTGCCTTTGCGGGTCTGGAAGAAGAGGCGACTGCGGCGGCCGTCCCAGCGGTAACCAATCGCCGCGCAGATCGACATCTTCGACCAGCTGAAGGCATGAATCAGGACCGGCGTTTCGCCTTTCGGGGCCCAGGTTCTGCGGATGGAGGGACGCTGCGAGACGCCGCTTTCGTCCTGGAAGAAGATCCAAGCCTTTTGGCGTCGAGCGTTTTTTTTACTGCCGGCCATCGTTCGTTCATCCAGAGCTTCACTTTTTCCGGGTCGCGTTCGCGCGCCTGCCTGGCAGGTCGCTGCAGAGTCCAGTCCATCGCTCCCAGGATCTTCCACACATGACCGGGATGGTAGCGGACACCGGTCACGCGCTCAATCACCAACGCCACCCGCGGCAGGGTCCAGAGATCCGTGGCGAAACCGTTGGAACGCGCCCCCTGCCGTAGCGCCTGCTCCACCTTCCGGAGTTGCCGCGGATCGAGCCTTGGTTTGCGGCCCGCCCGCCCGGCGCCGTTGAGGGCGCGGGCACCGCCGCTTCTCCACTCTGTGTACCAACGGCTCACACTCTGACGACTCACTTTCAGTTGACGGGCAATGGCGGCCAGAATCATCTTGCCGGCGGCAAACAGGCGGCCCGCTTGTTTGCGGCGGTACTCGAGCTGCTGAAAATCGCGGCGGGGATGAACGCGCGCAGGCATACCTCCAGGATAGTCGATCTCGCGCCATGTGTCACTATATTCCGCGAGATTGTCACTGTCTTATGCGAGGCTCAGTCGTACGAAGCTGACCCCGGCTCCACCATTCGCCGCGAGATGGACCTCTCCTTTTCCCCGTGCCCTGTTCTGCCGACCGAAGGGCACGGGGAAGTCGATCTTCATCTTCGGCGGAACGTTTATTTCGACCTTGCAGGTGCCCGCCGGCAGGCCGTAGACCTCATAGACGCCGTCCCCATCCGTGATGGCCTCGGTAGCGCCGCTCTGCCCCGCGATTGCCGCACGCACGCCCGCGAGCGGCCTTTGCCGGCGAAAGCCTTCAGCAGGCGATTGTTCATACAGTTCCACTTCACCGGATAGGCGGGTGCGCTTCAGGGACTCTGGCAGCGCGTGCAGGAACAGCAAATCGTCGGCAGCACCTGCCACCGGGCGCGACCGATGGCAGCCCTCCGCAACCCACGCCTTTGCTTCCTTCGTCGGGTGGAGATAGAAAAGTATGCGCTCGCCTTCCGCGTAATTCGGTGAGCAACTGTTGACCGGTTGGTGGAGCGTGACCTCTTGCCCGGCTTCGACGCCCTTGAAGGCTTCCTCCACGCGAACGTTCGCAACCTGTTGCCCGGCCGGCCCGTATTCGCTAGCGACCACTACCATCTTGGTCCGTTCCACCCGCCCGATGAAGACCAGCGGCGAATCGTCCCATGCCTCCCGAGCCGAAGGCCACGAGGCACACTGGCACGCCCAGGCGGGCACCACCAGGACCAGAAGCCCGAACCAACGCATACTCAGTCCTCAACCCAATTTGACGCCGGAAGTGCTCACAAAGTTAATACACTTCTGTCCGGTGAAGTACTTTTCGAAAGACGCCAAGCCACTTGCAATCAATAGCATAGGTGGCATTCGTTCAAAAAACGATTTGAACTGAAAACGGCCGGAATGGGCTGAATGCCCGGACCTCGCATCGGCGGAACAATGGTGGATGAATGCCGGCCGAACCGTTTTCGCGCAACTGATTGCTCACCTCTCCCACATCGAGTTCCAGAAGTGTGTGGCCCACTACCATGGCGATGATCACCACAGGAATCTGTCTTGCTGGGACCAGTATCTGGCGATGGCCTTCGCTCAGTTCACTTACCGCGAGAGTTTCCGCGACATCGAAGCGTGCTTGCGGTCGATGAGCGGCAAGCTCTACCACATGGCATTCGGCAGCCGGATTGCGCGCTCGACCTTGGCGGATGCCAACGAAACTCACGACTGGCGCATCTTCGCCGATTTCGCACAGCACTTGATCGGTGTCGCCAGACCGCTGCATGCCGAGGATCCGATGGGCGTGGATCTGGACCACAGTCTCTATGCGCTCGATTCGACCACCATCGACCTCTGTCTCGCCTTGTTTCCGTGGGCGGAGTTTCGACAGCACAAAGGCGCGGTGAAGATGCACACGCTGCTGGACCTGCACGGCAATATCCCCACGTTTATCAGCATCACCGACAACAAGGTTCACGACGTCAACATCCTCGACGAGATCCTGCCCGAGGCCGGTGCCTTCTACGTGATGGACCGCGGCTATATCGATTTCGCGCGCCTCTACGAGTTCACTCTTTCGTCGGCTTGCCCCCACGACGCGCCCGAGCGAGGAGTGGTTTTGACGGCAACGCGGCCAGCCGGGCGGCGGCCGGAACCGTCATTTTCCGGTATCGCCACTTCACGACCGCGATACGCAAATGTGGTTAGGATGCGAGCATGGGGACCTCAGAGACAGAACTCTATCGCGCTTCGTTGATCACCCGCTCGGCAGTTGCAATCTGATCGGCTGTCCCACGCAACAGGACGGCCTTTTGCGCGCTGTTCGTGAGCACCCGTCGAGTGTTTGTCGCCGAACGGACGGCGCCAGCCACCTTCTGCAGATCTTGCGGCGTCTCGGAATGCGTCACGTAGAACACTCGCACCACGTCATCGCTCGTGCCCGGCATTCGGTATTCGTGCGGCGCGGGCGAGGCGGACGTTTGCGCGTTGGCCGGCCTATCCATCTCATTGACCAACCACTCTGCGAGCGCGATCTGGGCATCCGTTCCGCGCGCGGCCAAAGCCGGTTGTGCGGTGTAGGCGATTACGCGGCGAATATCCGCTATTGTCCGTATCAGAACCGAGATTTCCTGGAGGGTCTGCGGCGTCCCGGAATGGGTGAGGTGAAACACTCGCAGCACGTCGCTCGTGCCCGGCGTCCGGTATTCGTGCGGCTCTGCCGACGCGGAGGTCTGTGCATTCGTAAGCTGATCGAGCGCCTTGACCAACCACTCTGCCGCCGAAATCTGAGCAGCTGTGCCGCGTGCGGCCAGAGCTCGTTGCGGGTCGTAGAAAACTAAGCGGGGAACATCCGATAATAATCGGACGATAGTCCCGATTTCCTGCAGGTTCTGCATCGTCGCGGAATGGCTGACGTAAAGAACCCTGACCACGTCATCACTGCTGCCCGGCATCACGTATCCGTGGGCGGCCGAGTTCGCCGGGGGCGGCCCGCCAGCCGGGTTATGCAGTTCGTCCACCAGCCACTGGGCGAAAGCGACCTGATCGGCCGTCCCATCCACCGCCACTGCGGCTTTCGCGGTATCGACGGAGACTTGCTGGATACCGCCAACCACCCGGATCGTGATGGCGATTAGCTGAAGGTTCTCCGCTGTCTCGCCGTTCGCAAGATGAACCACTGTGCTCTGCGGAGCGGAGGGTTGCCCCGACGCCATGGTGGCTGTGAGGGCAGCAATGACGAATCCGATAGCCTGCGTGCGCATGGCACCTCCTCTGCCAGTACGCGTGAGGCGCCGCACCGTCGCGGCGTGCAAACGGAATCTCGCGTCGATAAACCGGAATTTCCGTTTTGGACTTCCAGGTTCTATTGAATGCGAACCGACCCGCCGTCCTTTGGTCCCGCGAGGCGCGTTCTTCCTCCGGGAGCCGTCTTCGCCCCCGCGAGGCGGGGTAGTCGCCCTGCCCCGGCAGCCAAGCTAAATACTGCCGAGAGTCCGGCGGCGATATCGCGGGAGGCCGGGATGGGTTTCGACCGGCCGCTGCGGAAGTGACCTGCTGTTGCGGTGCATCGTGTGCCCCACCACGTCGCAGAGCATATGCGGTTACCGGGCGTACCCGCGCTCGTGGACGAAATACGGCGTTACCGGAAAAGTGGTCGGGAACCCGCCGTGTGGAGGGCCCCACGGGTTCCGGACCCGCCGTCGGCCACCCGGAAACCGGGGCGGCCAGCGGCCGGCCAGGTGGGGACCGATGAGTGGGCTGTACGGCTGCGATCACGACTCGACGAAACCGGACGGACAACGCCCATCGGTGAAACTCAGACTTCGCGCGTTGCGGTGGACTTTTGTCCACGTTCAGAGCCGGACTACTTCCCTGTTCCGAAACTCTGTGCGCTGCCGTGCGACAAGAACGCTTCAACGATTCGCAGTGTCCCCTTAGATCGCGGTGTTCGGAAACCCACGGGTTCTCGTACACTCCGATGTCCCTCGCGGGGCGCGGACGCAAACGTCACCCCTGCTTTGACGTCTTCCGCAGTGCGATCAGCTCGCAGGTGTTCGGGGTCGCGAGTTCCACAGGAATGCCCACGTCGAGCAGTTTCGCGCCAGAGAACCGGGCAGGCGTACCAGCGCGGAGGAATTGCGCCTCATAGTCGGCGCCGCGATCGATGCCCTTCAGCCGAACTGCACAGGCGGGATCGGGATGGGCATTCCGGAAAACGTACACGGCCCCCTCACCGCGTCCCTCGTCCCAAAGCTGCATGGCATCCCAGCCGAGCGGATGCGGCCGCCCGATCAAGCGGTACACTCTACCTGACGAGAACAGCCGCCTGAAGCGCTTGTACAACGCGATCTCCGCTGTGAGTCGCTTGCGCTGGTCCCCGTTGAGCAACCGCGGGTCGCTCAACAGAGTCCAGGGGCCGCCCAGCATCGAGCTTTGCAGCACGGTGGCCAGGTCGCCTTTCGAGTGCTCGAGGCGCAGGTAGCGGTGCTGGCGGTCGAGCGGGAAGATCTGCAAGTGGCCGTAGACCATCTGCCGCAGCCGGAAGGCTTCATAGGCATCGCCGATGAGCTGCACGTGATTCCGCTGAAGCACGCCGTAGTCCGGTGTCGCGCTGTCGTTCATCCAGTGCTCGCAAACTACCTGCGGGTAGCGCGTCCGGACGAAGTCCATGATGTCGTAAAACGCCCCGCAAGCGGCAACTCGGCCGTCTCCTTCGGTATGCGTGTGGTGCCGGGACTGGCAGATCGTAATGAGGTCAAAATCGTGCTTCAACCAGTCGAGTTCGGATTGGTCGATCACGCGCGCCAGTTGGTCTTTCACCCACTCGCGAGCCGGCCGGTGCGCGAGGCACAGAATGCGCGTACCCCACGTAGAGGCCGCCGTGCGAATGAAGAAGTCGTCCGGAATAGGCTTTCCTCTGTATTCCGCAAGCCAGTCGGGATGCTCGCGCACGACCTTGGATTCCTGTACTGCATTGCCGAAGCCGAACCACAGGCCCAGCTTCATACCGCGCTTTCGCACGGCGGCCGCCACCTTGCGAGGCCCCTCCGGAAACCGCGCCGGGTCGAACCACCAGTCGCCGACGCGCGGGAACCATCCGTAGTCCCACAGGAAGAGCTCGCAGCCGATTTCGGCGGCCGCATCGACCTGACCGAGCACGTTCTTCTCCGTGGGAAACCATGGGTCGGTGCCCGGCTCGTTCGCCGGGTTCCGTTTCTCGTCGATCGCCGTGGCCCACGTGCAGTAACCCACCCATGGGAAGTCGTGCTGGGGCAGCGGTGGGCCTAACGCCTCGCGCACCAGGGAGTGCGACAGCGCGGCCGCTTCGTCGGGGCCGCCTGTCACGAAGCCGTACCAACCCACCGGCGCGGTGAGACTTTGCCCGGGCATCAAGAGTTCAGACATGCCTTGCGGATCCAGCCCTCCCGAGATCAGGCACGGAGCGAGCCCGCCGCCGAACCCCACCGCCATAGGCCCCGACCATTCCCAGCCACCCACGAGCAGCTCGCCGCCGTCCGGAACGCCCAGGCTGAACCACGCGCAATCCGGTGAGTAGGGCCCCGTAAGCACGAGTTGTTCCGTGTTCTCCTCGATACTGCGCGACTGAATCGGGTTCCCCGGGCTCGGCATCATCGCCCGGCCGAAGTCGTTGATCCAGCGTAATTCGAGGGCTGAGGGTGCCGGACTTACGCGCAAGCGGAACGTGTCCAGCCGCGTAATCCGGATGGGGCGTATGCCGCTGTTCGTCACCACGGTCCACTGCCGGATGATGGGCAGCCGCTCGTGCGCAGCGTGGTGCCTGGTCACTCGGATTGGGTGATCAGGCGAATCGAGTGTGATTGCGGAGTCCCGCCAGCCACGTGCGAGTTCCTCACGTTCGAGACCGGCAAAGCGCCAGCCGCTCTCACCCGTGAGCGTGACTTCTTCGTGCTCGCCGGCACTGAAGCGCAACAGGAACTCTCCTGACGTCTCGGACGGGTGAATCCACTCGCGGCCGCTCGCCGCATTGCGGAGAGAGACGCAGAGGTAGCGGCCGTCGGTCAGCGACAGCTTCTGTGTGCAACCGGCGCTGCCGATGGTCCACTCAGTGTCCGCGGCCGCTCGCATGCTTCGCGGGCTGAGTGCCGCCGCGGCGACGAGGCGGCCAAGGTCCCGCCGGCTCAAATCCTGCTTCTGATCATTCGGTCTCATGTCGATATTCCTGGAACGCTACGCCGACCTCGGCTACAATCGAGCGCGTGCGAGTGACGCTTCGGGTCATCGCCGGGTTCGCACTTCTTGCTTGCGCCGTGCACGCGGATGAATGGTCCGCGAATTTCGCCAATCCACCAGCCGTCCATGGCATGGGTGTTCACTGGTGGTGGTTCGGCCCCGCAGTGACGAAGGCCGAAGTCGAGCGGGAGTTGGACGTGATGCACCGCGCTGGCATTGCCGGCGTGCTGATTTATCCGGTGTACCCGGTGAGTGCCGACGACCCCGCGCGCGGCATCCGCAATCTGCGCTACCTCTCGCCCGAGTACCTTGACGTGCTCGGCCACGCCGTGCGCCATGCGCGGCGACTCGGAATGACCGTCGAGATGACCATCGGCACCGGGTGGCCGTTCGGCGGACCGTGGGTCACGCCCGAAATGGCGGCGCGCAAGATCAGCTTCTCGATCCCGTCTCCTCGCGAAGGCGTGCTCACGGGCATGCGCGTCAAGCGCGCTTCGATCGGCGGAGAGGGACTGGTCCTCGACCACCTGAACGAACCTGCGCTCATGCGGTACCTTGATCAAGTCGCCGGACCTCTTCTCTCCGCTTGCGGTCCGGGCAATTTGCGCGCGTTTCACGTGGACAGCCTCGAGGTCTTCGGCCAGAACTGGACGGACGACTTCCTCGCTGCCTTCGAGAAGCGCCGCGGGTACAGCCTCGAGCCGCATCTTCCCGCTCTTGCCTCCGACGCAGGCGCAGCGACTTGTGACGTTCGTTTCGATTTCTGGCGCACGGTAAGCGAACTCGCGAAGGACCGCTTCATCCGGCCGTTGCACGAGTGGTGCCGCGCGCACGCCGTGAGGCTGCAGGCCGAATCCTACGGCACGCCGCCCGTCGATATGGCGAGCTACGCGGAAGTGGACGACCCCGCCGGCGAAAGCTACGACTGGAAGACCTTCGTTGCTTCGCGATGGGCCAGTTCCGCGGCGCACCAGTTCGGCAAGCGCGTAACGGCGGCTGAAGCCTACACGTGGCTGCGATTCCCGCGCTACGTCTCCACGCTCGAGGACATGAAGCTCGGATCCGACCTCCACTTTCTTTGCGGCATAAACCGCCTCATCGCGCACGGCTACAATTATTCCCCGCCTCAGGCCGGTGTGCCGGGCTGGGGCTACTACGCGTCCGTGATGCTGAATGAGAACAACACGTGGTGGCCATACTTCCCGTTGCTTGCGGATTATGTGCGGCGGGCGAGCTACGCCCTGCAACTCGGAAAGCCCGCTGTTGACCTCGCGTTGTATCTGGCCGAGGACGACGTCATGGCCGCGCAGCCCGCAACTGAAGGGCTGAACCTTTACATGGAGACGAAGTTTCACCTCAGCGGAGGCAAGCCCGCCCCCGAGTTCGGCCTCCCAGCGGCGTACGCGTCCGAGAGCCCGGTCATCAGGACGATCATCGCGTCCGGGTACAGCTTTGATGGCTTTGACCGCAGCCTGCTTGCCGCCGGTGCGAAGGTTACGACGGGCCGCATCGAGGTGGGCGACGTGTCGTACCGAATCGTGATCCTGCCGAACCTGACCGGCGTGTCGCTGCAGATACTGGAGTCTCTGCGCGAATTCTGCCGTTCGGGAGGCATCCTCATCGCGACACGCCGTCTGCCGGAAACGGCGTATGGGGTGCTCGACAACGAGCGAAATGGCGATCGGGTGCGGTCGATCGTTGCCGAACTGTTTGGCACGGGACCTCTGAATGAAGTTCGCACACATTCGTTCGGCCGAGGTACGGCGATTTTCGTTCCCGATGAAACTGCAAAGTTGGCCGGTGTGCTCGCGTCGCTCGGGCCGCAAGTCGATTTCGGCCGGTCTGATGCCGACCTGGCGATGGTCCATCGGGCCGACGGGCGCCGCCAGCTCTACTTCATCGCGAACACTTCGCCAGAGCGAAAAGTGATCGCGCCTGTGTTTCGTGACGGCGCGGGCCGGCCACAAGTCTGGGAAGCGATGACAGGAGCCATCGCAGACGCACCGTTCTTTGCACCTGCGAATCGTGGAGTTCGCGTTCCGCTCGCTCTCGACGGCTACGGGTCGGTGTTCGTCGTGTTCGACGGCACTCCAGCAAGCAAGCGCGAGCTTCGCGGTGAGTATCCGGAAAGTCTGTTCTACGACGCCTCGCGCCGCCATTGGTTCAGCCGCCGCTTCGATCGCCCTGCGGCTACCAGCACCACCGGCCCCTGGACTCTCGAGATAGGACAGTCCACCGTTCCACTCGAGCGCCTGCGCTCGTGGGCCGAACTCGACGGGTCGCGGTTCTACTCCGGAACGGCAACGTATCGGACCACGATCCGCCTGGCGCGGGCACGCACCCGGCGTTGGTGGCTCGACCTGGGCAGCGTGCACGAGATCGCGGATGTGTCCGTCAACGGGCACAGCGCGGGTGTGCTGTGGAAACGGCCCTACGCGCTCGATGTGACTCCCTGGATCCGGGATGGAGAGAACACAATCGCGGTGAAGGTCACGAACCTTCTCATCAATCGCGTTCTGGAGCAGCCGGACCCCGACTACTCCAGGCTCGGCCCGCTTCGGTTCCCGTTGCCTGAGGAGAAGAAAAGAATCACGCATCCGTTGCCGTCGGGCCTGCTCGGCCCGGTTGTGCTTGTGCCTTACGAGCCGGTTCCGTTCCCGTGACCGGAAGCGCGCCGCACGCGAGCTACGCCTTCCAGGCCAATCGACTCGACGTCGCCGGAATCGAAGAACACCGCAGCGAGGCGGGCCTCCAAGCTGCCGCCCGCAGCGAGCACCGGCGCAGTGCCACTCTTGATCGCCTTCACGAGTCCAACCCCGGGAATACTCGTGAACGGCTCTACCGCCATAACGTAGCAGTTCCCGCACCACGGCTCACCGAAGCTGCCGCGCAGTTCCTGCCAAAACCACAGATACGGAAAGACCTCTTTCGGCCAAGCCAGTCCGAAACCGAACCCGAGGGAGTCGTTCGTCAGGCCGTACCAGCCCGCGTCCAGATCAGAGATGTAGCCGAACTCCGCGACGCGTTCGCTTGCCGGCGGCACGAGGCTCAGATCGACGGCTTCGCCGCGCTTGCCTTGCAGAACCGGCCAGCGTCCCCGTGCGCCTCCGGCCAGCCGGCAAGCCGGGGCAATCTCCGCCTCATGGGCTGTAAACGTGCAAGGCGGCAGTTGCAGCCGGCAGCCGCCGTCGAGGAAAGGCTCGCCGAATGCGGGATGGTGGCCCCACATAAAGTGAAGGTCCGCATCACCGCGGTTCTCGATGCGCTCTTCGATGATCAGGGCAGGCAGGGAATCGCCGAGTGACATCGTGCGTCGCAAGCGGAACGGATTACGGGAAAGTTGAACGCTGAACTCGACTGAGATCGACGACGACGTCTGCCGCCGTACCGTGTAGTCCCACTCTGACACCGATGCCTCGCCGTGGAAATTGAGCAGCGTGCCGCGGTACAGGCAGGCATCGCCTCCGTTGGGGAAGATCTCCTGCCAGCCACCGGCGTACTGCTCGAGCCAGGCCGTCTCGGAAGTCGCTGCCTCAAAGACGCCGGTTCCGGGCTTGCGCAGGCCCCAGGGCGACTTCCAGAGGACGTCCGTGGCGCGCGGCTTGTAGACGAGCGAGTGAAGGTCGGCCCCCTTTTCCGGGAGAATCGTCGCCGCGAGGAACCGGTTGGCGAGCGTGACCGCGCGCAGGCCGCCGATGGTGTGCTCGTCGAGCGTGCAGCCTCCGCTGTGCATGCTACTCGATCACCGTCACCGGAGCCGCGAGGCAGCGGGAAACGACTTCGCCGTTGAGTTCCACTCCCAGACCGGGTGCATTCGGCAACTCCCACCGGCCGTCCTTTAGCTCCGGTTCGGGGCCGGCGAGATTCTCGCGCAAGAAAGACGGGAAGAAGCGGCGGTCGAAGAATTCCGTATACGGACAAGCAGGTGCGGCCGCTCCGAAGTGCCGTGTGGCGGCAACCGTAACGCCGGTCTTCCAGGCGTGAGGAACGCAGTACAGGCCGCGTTCCGCCGCCATTCGCGCCGAGCGCATCGCTTCCGTCAACCCCCCGGCACGGCCTACGTCGGGCTGGATCACGTCGCAGTGGCCGCGGTCCATGAGTTCGCGGAACTCGTGCCTGGTCTGCAGGAACTCGCCGACCGCAACGGGCGTCGTGGTCGCGTCGGCCAGCCGCGCAAGACCGTCCAGGTCGTCCGTATGAAGCGGCGTTTCCACAAAGAACAGCTTGTCTTCCTCAATTCGTCGCAGGACCCAAAGCGCGTCGTTGCAGTTCTTCCAGCGATAGCCGACATCAATCATGAAATCGCGGTTATCGCCTGCGATCGTGCGGCACTCATGAATGAACCGGACCAGTTCTCGGTCGTCCACCAGGTCATAGAAGAGCATTTCCATCTTCATGGCCCGGAAGCCGGCCTCGACGGCACGGTGCATCAGCGCGAGCGAGCACTGCCGCATCTCGGTCCACGAGCGACCCTGCGGCATGCTCTGGAATAGCGTGGCGTAGGGCGTTACGAACGGGCGCGCCGCGCCGCCGAGGAGCTTGTAAGCCGGTTGGCCGAGCAGCTTTCCCCTCAGGTCGTGGAGGGCCGTGTCGATGGCGGAAAGCAGCATGATGCCCAGCCCGCGGCGGCCGTGGTAGATGGTGCCTTCGTAAACCTTATCCCAGAGCTGCTCCACTTCGAGCGGGTTTTCGCCCAGCAGCAGGTCGCGAATGCTCTGGCTCCAGATGTGCGCGCTGGGCGTGGCCAGCAGCGCCGCGATTGCATTGGGCGGAGCATCCGTTTCCGCGATGCCATACTCCCCGCTCTCCGCGGTGACCCGGATCACGGCCGTATCGACGGCGCCGTCACAATCCGCTGCGTTCGCCTGCGGGGCCCGAAGCTCCAGGCATTCGATTTTGGCGATTTTCATAAAGGCACTCCGATCCTCGTAAGGTCAGTGGCCGGCGATGCTCATTCCGCCATCGACGACTAAGGTTGCTCCCGTGATGAACGAAGCCGCATCGGAGGCGAGGAACAGAACCGCGTCCGCAATATCCCGCGTCGTGCCGATCCGGCCGAGTGGATGTACCGCGAGCATCTGCCGCTCGGTTTCCTTTCGATCCGGAACGCTCGCCAGCCACTCTTCGGTCATAGGAGTGTCAATGTAGCCGGGGCAGATGGCGTTGACCCGGATCGCGTCCCGCCCGTGGTCGAGCGCCAGGGTCCGCGTGAGAGCAAGCAGGCCGGCCTTAGCGGCGTCGTAGGCGGCGTTGCCAGGGTACGAGATGAACGCATGCACCGAGGAGATATTCACGATGGCTCCGCCCCGGCCGCGCATCTGGCGAATGGCGTGTTTCGCAAAGAAGAAGGCGCCTTTCAGGTTCACGCCCACCTGCCGGTCCCACTGCTCGGAAGTATAGTCGGGAATCAGCCCGGGGAGGTCGATGCCGGCATTATTAACCAGTATGTCGAGTGGTCCATACTCAGTAGCGGTGCGCGCGAGCGCCGATTGCACGTCCTCCTCCCGCGCGACGTCCCCCTCGATGGCGGACGCGCGGCCGCGAACGCAGAGGCGAGTGGCTAGGGTGCGGGCGCCCTCACCGTCCACATCGAAAAGCACAACGACGGCACCGGCATCAATGAACGCCTCGGCAATATCCGCCCCAATTCCCTTGGCTGCGCCCGTGACCAGCACGACCTTGTTATCGAATCGCATGAGGCAGCCCCTCATCGATTTCCGTGTGATACCGGACCCCGCCTGCCGGTTTTCCGAACGCGTCCAGGTACGAACGGATTGCTGCCAGCAACGGCCCCTGCCCCCAGGGAACCACAGCGCCGCGAGGCATGCCGCGGTAGTGCTCAGGACGCGTGCTGGGGAACGTTTCGTATGACACGCCGTCCAGCGCACCATCGGCGCGAACGTGCTGCAGTAAGAACCGCATGGCTGAACCTAGGAGGCTACGGTAGTCGGCGGTGGAAATCAACCCGAGCCGGCCTGCTCGGCAGATGACATCGACGAAGAACGCCGCCGTTGAACTCTCGATGTAGGAGGCCGGGTCATTGAGGATCGTGTGCCACGCGCCGCCGCCATCCTGCAGCCCTGCGACGCGCTCGATCCCGCTCGCCAGCACGGTGCGAAGCCCTTCGGTACGTGCGCCGCCGTCGCCGATCGCTTCCAACGTGGACACGATGCCGAGTAGGCCCCAGCCGTTGCCCCGCGCCCAGAGGATCCCGTTTGGTTTGCGGGCGCGCTCGATCCAGAAGTGATGGAACAGCCGCTCGGCGGGATCGAACAAGAGCTCGACCTGCGGGCAGATGTTCGCGAGGGCGAGTTCACGATACCGCTGCTCGCCCGTCACCGCGTAAAGCTTCGCGAAGAACGGGCCGTCGAAATGCACCGAATCCACAAACACACACGGCCCGCCGTCTTCCACGCCACGCGCTGAGCGGTGCGGCTCCTCGCCAGGCAGTACGGGAGGAAGTTCAAACGCCGCATCCTCATACCGCACGAAGGCCCCGCGGGCCGAGGTGCGGAAACCCGCCAGGTAATCGGCGTGCCTGCGAGCAGCATCGAGTAGTGCAGGATCCCGCGTCTGCGCATACACGCGCAGTAGCGCGACGCCCGGAGCCGTGTAGTCGAACTCGCTCCGGGCGTCCTCTCGCGCGATCCACGCTTTCAACAGACCGTGGACGTATCCTGAGTACTTCGCGTCGCCCGTAATCGCCGCGGCATCGAGCAAGCCTTCCAGACCGATCGAATCGCCCCAGAACCACACCCGCCACGGATATGTGAGCAGGCGGTCCGCTGCCCGGGCCGCCGTCGCTCGAAGCTGCTCGGGATCGATTGGCATGGTGGTGTTCACGCCTGCGGTGTGATGTTCGCCGCGGCCTGTGGAGTGCCCCGAACGCCCGCTGCGTAGCGATAAAGAGAGCCGCCAATTACACCCGAATCGGGATCGTACCCCGGAGGCATTACGGGCATCGGCTCCGATTTTCCGGCGGAGGTGATGAAGAGTTCGTCAAGCGCGGGCCCGCCGAAGGCGGCAGACGATGTTTGCTTCGCCGGCACCGCGACGCGGCGCTCCACTTTCCCGTCGGGGTCGTATCGAACCACACACCCGCCGTACCATTGGGCCGACCAGACGAAACCTTCTGCGTCCACCGCGAGCCCGTCCGGGATGCCCTCTTCCCGGGGGACTTGCACGAATATCCTCCGGTTGCGAGCGGAGCCGTTGAGGACGTCGTAGTCGTACGCGTAGATCCTGCGCGCAACGGAGTCTGTGAAGAACAGCCTTCCGCCGTCGGGGGAGAAGCCGAGGCCGTTTGAGAGGTCGAAACCTTCGTCGAGGACGGTCGCCGTGCCGTCGTTCTCGACCTTGATCAGGCGCCCCGGCTCGTAGTTGGTACCGGGGTCATAAAAGAACGAACCAGTCAGCAGGCGCCCGGCGGCGTCCGCAACGCAGTCGTTCAACTGGAGCCGGGTGCCATCGGCCTCCTCCGCAAAGAGGAGCGGCTCCCCCGCGCCATCCCACGTCCACACGCCTCGCGTGTTCGTGAACACCCATCCGCCGGGCTGGTTCGGGCGGAAGCCATAGATCTCGATGCCCGTGCGCAGCACTTCATGCTCGCGAAGGATCGGATTGAAGCGCTGGAACTTGAGGCCGACGCAATCAGTCCAGTAGAGGCAGCCGTCTTTCGGGTGCCAGACGGGACACTCGCCGCAAAGGTCGCCGGAGATGACGAGTCCTTCGATCATGAAACGTTCCACGACCTCAATACGGAACGTTACCAGCCTTGCCAAAGGCTGTCAATGTTTTTTGCGGCCCTTTGGAATCAGGGCCGAGATCCTGATTCGGGCATTGACACTTTCGCACTGCGGCGATACATGTAATGATGGAATGTTTCACCGGCGCCAGGCTGGCATCGCTGCCCGCGCGCCGTCGGCTGAGCCATGGCCGCCACCATCAAAGATGTAGCCCGGCATGCGAGTGTGTCGCTTGGCACGGTCTCCCGTGTTCTTAATGACTTCCCCGACGTGGACCCTGCCCTCCGGGAGCGCGTCCGCGCAGCTATACGCGCCCTGAACTACCGCCCTAATGCGCGGGCGCGCATGTTCGTCCAGAACTCGACGCCCGTCATCTCCTTCATCTTGAGTAACCGGAGCCTGCTCAATCCTTTTCACGCCACCATCTTGCAGGGCGTGGAAGAGCATTGCAGGGCGGCCGGGTACTTCGTGATGTTCACGCGTTACGATTACTCGCCCGAGACCGCGGCCGCCGATCTGCGGTTGCCCGGCGTCCTCGAGAGCCACGGCATCGCGGACTGCATTATTCTGGCGGGGACCAATTACGAGAACTTCGTCGAGGCCGTTGAGGCGCTCAACGTGCCGTATGTGGTGCTCTCGAACCACTACGTGACGGCAAAGGAGACGGCGCCCTTCGACCGGGCCGGCTGGGACGACTGCCAAGGCCCATACGAGGCGACGAAGTACCTGATCACGCTGGGCCACCGGCACATCTGGTATATCGGCGACACGTCGCTGTCGTGGTACAAGCAGCGCCACGCGGCGTACGAGCGGGCGATGACGGAGAGCGGTCTCGAGCCCCTCGGTCAAGTGGTTGGACTCTCGGATAATTACTACGCCAACGGCTACGCATGCGCTGAGGTCATCGTCGAAAAGAGATACCCCATGACGGCGATTTTCGCCGCCTATGATGAGATCGCTTTCGGTGCCTGGGACGCACTGAGGAAGCATGGCCTCGAAGTGCCGCGGGACGTGAGCCTCGTCGGATACGGTGATGAGGATGCGGCGCAGTTCCGCATTCCACCGCTGACAACGGTACGCGTCGATCGGGCGCGGGTAGGTCGGGAACTGAGCCAGATCGCGATCGAGAAGCTCAAAAATCCCGGCAGGCCGGTTCCGGAGTCCATCGTCCCCGTCACGTTGATGAAGCGCGGCACAACGCGGCCGCTTTCCCTGCCGTAGCCGGTCCCTGACGGGCTCTCGTGAGCCGAAAATAGGGCTTGACTTTTGGGAGGGGCGGTCATAATCTGTCCATGAAACATTTCATGGAATGAAGGCGCCGGGTTGAACCTACCGGCTGCCCTGCCATGGGGTCTCTTATGTCCGGACGAATGTCAGGCGCGAGCAGGCCGGAACTCGCCGGCCGCTGCACGCCCCGCCCTTCCGAACCTACCCAACGTAGAAACTGCATCCTCCAAGGAGCCCGTCCATGCGCGTAAGATCCTTGTTCGCTCTCGCCATCGCTATCCTTGCCCTCGCCATTTGCGCTTGGGCCTCACCCGAGCGCGGCCAATTACAGGGTACGGTCAGTGATCCCCAGGGAGCCGTGGTCCCCGGTGTCCACGTGCTCGTTCGAAACATCGACACTGGCGTCGAAAACCGGCTCGTGACTAACTCTGTCGGCTTCTACCTCGCTGCCGAACTCGTGCCGGGAACCTACACCGTCCGCTTCCAGGCTGCGGGTTTCAGCACACTGGAGATCTCGAGCCTGGCGGTCGGTGCCGGCCGCGTTACCAACGCCGATGGAACTTTGAAGGTGGGCGAGGCAACACAGAGCATCCAGGTAACGGCCGAGGCCCCCCTGGTCGAGAGCGCGCCGTCCAATTTCACCACCGCCATCGAGACTCGCTACATCCAGGACATGCCGCTGCAAGGCCGCGATATCCAGACGCTGGTGCAGCTCATTCCGGGCGTGATTCAGTCGGGTGGCCCTTCGGGAGCGAACTTCGGATTCAACAGCCAGTTCGGCGGCTTCCCCGACCCGCTGCACCTGGTCGGGTCGAGTATCAGCGTTAACGGCGGCCAGGCGGGCGCCAATGGCTGGTACCTGGAGGGTTCGTTGAACGCCACGGTCGGGGCAGAGGCTGTCGTGGTGAATCCGTCGCCTGATGCCGTGTCCGAGTTCAACCTGGTCAGCAATGGTCTCGCTGCCGAGTACGGGCGCACCAGCGGCGCCGTCATCAACGTCGTGCTGAAATCGGGCACCAACCAGCCGCACGGCAGCGCCTATTGGAACAACCGCAACTCCTATTTCAGCGCCACCAACCCGTTCGGGCGCCGCGACGCGTCGGGCAACGTACCCTTGCAACCTCGGGTGAACTGGAACGACGGAGGAGTCACATTCGGCGGCCCGGTCGTTATTCCGCACGTCTACAACGGCCGGAACCGCACCTTCTTTTTCTTCTCCGAAGACCTCTCGATTCTGCATGAGAACGTGAACCGGATCCTCACGGTGCCCACGCCCGCCGAGAGGCTCGGGGACTTCCGGGGCGACCCGCGGTACGCCTCTGTATGCGACCCCGCCTCTGGAATTACGAACTGCATCTACGATCCATTCACTACGTCAGCGCCGGATGCGAACGGCCAGATGCATCGCGAGCCATTCCTGACCCCGGTAATCCCGACAGACCGGATCAACTCGGTTGCGAAGTTCTACCTGGATTCCATTCCGAATCCGAATTACGTGGATCCTCTGCAGCAGGGGCCGGACGGCTGCGGGATCACCTGCAACAACTACATCGGAGCGGTCGGCAGCGGCCTGACGACGCATAACCTGTCGGTCAAGATCGACCATCGGATCTCGGACAAACACACACTGTTCGTGGACTGGCTGTACAATCCCAGTCACTACGAGAACTACCGGTATCCGTGGAACGGTCCGACGGCGCAGCTGCAGACCGGCGTCATGGGTTCGCAGCCGTACCGCACGCGCAACCAGCTCGCAATCGTCGGCTTGACTTCTTCGCTCCGCCCCACGCTGGTCAACGAACTGCGCGTTTCTTTTGGCCGGCAGCCGATGATCGCGCAGCCCAACCCCGACAGCGTCACGAACAATTCGGCAGTCAAGAAGATGCTTGCAGGGCAGAACTACTGGCTGTACGACCCCTATCAGTCGGTGCCTTCGATTACGGTCGGCGGCTTGACTTGGGGGCCGCTTCCCTACCAGGCCGGGTTGTCGATGGGGCAGCAGGCGTACACGTTCTCCGACAACGTGACGAAGGTGAGCGGGAGCCACACCATCAAGGCGGGCTTCGCGTTCCGGCGAAACAATCTCTTCAACATTTCAGGCTGCGGCTATCAGATGTACTTCGGGTCGGATACCACCGGTGATCCGGTGACAGGCCCGGGTGGTAATGAGTGGGCGACGTTTCTGCTGGGCTGGGTGGGTCAGGGTTCGCCGTACTCGTGCGTGCAATCCGCCCCCTGGCAGACTAACGACGACTGGTCGATGTTCGGGCAGGACGAGTTCCGGGTGCGGCCCAATCTGACGCTGAGCTACGGGTTGCGGTGGGACGTCTTCGGCTGGATCCGCGAACGGCACGATGGTGAGGCGTACATGAACCTGGACGCCTCGAATCCGGAGATCCCGGCATACAAGGGCCGGCTGGACTACGTGAACACGACGAACCACCCGGATCGCAACCTGTTCCCGGCCAACAAAGGCAGCTTGGGCCCGCGCTTCGGTTTCGCCTGGACGCCGGTATCGAAGACGGTCATCCGCGGCGGCATCGGCATCGTCTACAGCAACAGTATGTCGGCCATTTTCGGGCAGGATAATGGGGCCTACAGTTCGGCCGGCAACTGGGTGTCTGTGCAGGCGCCCATCACAGATCCAACCTACGCGACTCCGAGCTTCGTGCTGGGCCAGAAAGCGCCGTCGCTGCCGATTCCGGATTTGGGCTACAGCCGCAAGAATGACGTGCAGAACCTCGGCGGTTGGACTGCGACCTTCGTAAAGCCTCCCAAAGACCCCTACGTGACAACGTGGAGCTTCTTCATCCAGCGTGAGCTGCCGGGCAGTGTCGTAATCAACGCCGGCTACGTGGGCAGCCACGGCGTGCACCTGGCCGGCGACGGTCTCCGCAACATCGACTACGTCCCGTTCAAGACAATGCAGCAGTTGCGCATGCACATTTACGACAACTTCCCGGGGGATCCGAAGCTGGCAACGCTCTACGGGTGCGATACAGATGCCACGACCGGCCAATCGATGTGCCCCGGTTACTACTCTCTGGCGCGTTACCCGCAGTACGGCACCATCGCGGAGATGATGGCCGTGGACGGCCATAGTAAGTACAACGCCGCGCAATTGCGCGTGGAGAAGCGATACTCGCAGGGCCTGAATCTGATCGCGGCGTACACCTTCTCGAAGAACATTGTGAGTGCTGGTCTCGGGGCGTTGGTGGCGAACACTCTGTCTCCCTCCACGAGCCAGGGCATCGGGCGAATCGCCAGGATTCCAGGCGCGGCGGGCGGCGGTTCGGCCGATGGCTGGACCCACACGCACGGGGAGGACCCGGACAACCGCAACCTTTATAACGCCCTGTCGCCGGACGACACCCCGCATGTCCTGAACATGGCCATCAGCTACGAGTTGCCGGCTGGAAAGGGGAAGCACTTCCTGAACAGCGGAGGATTCGCCGGAGCGGTGCTGGGCGGCTGGAAGCTGTCGCAGAACTGGAATTTCCAGAGTGGCGTACCCATGTATATCACCTCAATGGCATGCGATGGAGACCCGCAGGGTTACGGATTCTACAGTTGCATGCCCAACCTGGTTGGCAACCCGGCGGCCGGCCGCAGCAGCAAGACGAAGGCCCAGCGTGCGGACCAGTGGTATGATCCGAACGCTTTCACGGCCCCGTTCGGCAACGACCCGGCCATTCTGAAGATGGTCAGCACCGGACTGAATCCGGACGGCACGCCGCTCGACTACAATACGGTCGATCAGTTGTGGCAGTTGGGGAACATTGGGCTGCGCTCGCCCGCGACACGTGTTCCGGGCTTCTGGAACGCTGACGCCTCGCTCAGCAAGGAGTGGAAGTTCACCGAAGCGCGGCGCCTCACTTTCCGCTATGACCTGTTCAACGCTCTGAACCACCAGAACCTCGGCATCCCGAACAATTCGTGGTGTCTGCCACCCTACCCGGATGGCTCGACGGACGCCACCCACGTCTTTGGCTGCCAGTTCGGCAAGATTACGAACGTTCAAACCGATCCGCGCGCCATGCAGTTCGGCCTGAAATTTGCATGGTAATATTCTCGGGCGGGGTAGCGGCGGTGAGCAGCCGTTTCCCCGCTCGATCCGCTATGCGCATCCTGTTCGGCCTGCTCGTGGTTGCGATCGCCTCCGCTCAGAATGACGGCGTTCAGCCGCAAGCGCGCCCGGCCGGCCTTCCACGTTTCCAGGTCCGGGACGTGCCGCTCATCCAGATGCCGGGGGTCGCGGTGCCTGAGCGCAGCCTCGATCACGAAGTGGATTCGAACAGCCCACTGCACTGGGACGGCGACACGCTGTATCTCTTCAACAATGCCGGCCACCCCTGGCGCACCGAGGGGCGGGACCTCGAGCACCTAGGCAATCGCATTTCGGTGAAGCTCGGGGACCTCAACGACAAGCTCCAAATGTGGATCGAGGCCACGTACAAAGATCCGGGCGGAATGCTCTACGCGGCCTGCCATTACGAGCCGACCACCTCATGCTTCGCCAACGGGCACCCTCCAACCTTTCCGCGCATCGTCTGGTTGCGCTCGCACGACAACGGCGCCACTTGGGAGGACCTCGGTTTCATCATCGAAGCGAATCCCTGTGCCATCAAGTGCGATACCGAGAGCCCCTGGGACGCCGGCGGCACCGGGGACTTCATGTTCAACCTCGACGAGGCTGGCCAGTATTTCTACTTTTACGGCACGAGCTACGATCCAGACTTCGAGCAGCAGGGCGTTTTCCTGGCGCGCATGGCTTACGCGGATCGCGACAATCCCTCGGGAAAAGTCCGGAAGTGGTACAACGGCGGCTGGAACGAACCGGCACAGTGGGGCCGCGTGACGCCCGTGTTCCCGGCCGAGCGGGATTACCACAAGAAGAATGGCGCCATGTTCTGGGGACCGGCCGTCCACTGGAACACCTACCTTGGAATGTGGGTCATGGTCCTGAACCACGCCATCGACACGAAGCTCACCAACGACGGGATCTACGTCTCCTTCAATCGCAAGCTCGGCGATCCCGCCGGCTGGAGCAAGCCCGTGCTCCTGCTGGACCGCACCGCGATGCTGGAGGCCACCTCCTTCGGCGAGGTGCACAAGGATGGACTGCTGCTCGTCCCGCGCGGTGTGTACTACGGTGAGTTGCGGGCCGGCTCCAGCGGGCGGGTGGTTGCCGACACGATTTCGACCGGCTGGTATCCGCAAATTATCGGTACGGCGAAGGGAGAGACCGACAAGGTCTGCGGCCGAACGGGCCGGATCTTCCTCACGGGCATGTCGCGGCTCGAGATCACGTTCTCGAAAGACGGGGAGCCGAAATGAGGCGCCTGCTCGTCCGATGCACCCTCGTAGCCTCCGTCGCGTTTGCCGGCGGTCCTCCCCGGGTTGTGGTGCGCGATGCCCCGCTCCTCCAGATGCCCGGCGTCAAAGAGCCGTCGCGCGGGCTTCAACACGAGTCCGATTCCAATGCGCCTTTGCACTGGGACGGGGATGCGCTCTACCTCTTCAATTCGTACAGCCACCCGCGGCGCAGCTCAGGACCGGACTTGGCGCACCTCGGCAACCAGGTGTCGGTGAAGCTGGGCGATTTGAACGACAAGCTCGAGATCTGGCTCGAAGCCACGCACAAGGACGGTGACGGTACCCTGTACGGCGCCTACCACTACGAGCCCGACCTGGTGTGCTTCTCGAATAAGCACCTGCCCACTATGCCGCGTGTCGGCTGGGTCCGTTCAAACGACAACGGGGCAACGTGGGACGACCTCGGGTTCATTATTGAAGCGCGGCCCTGCGCCCGCCGTTGTGACACCGCTAGTCCGTGGGATGCGGGCGGCACGGGCGATTTCGTGTTCCTGCCTGACCGCGCCACGCAGCATTTCTACTTCTACTTCACGAGCTACGATTCCCGCCCTGAACAACAGGGGATCTTGGCCGCACGCATGCGATACGCGGACCGGAACAATCCATCCGGCAAATTGACGAAGTGGCATGCGGGCGAATGGAGCGAGGCGGGGCTGTGGGGCAGCGCGACCCCGGTTTTCCCGTCCGAGCGGGATTACCATCGTCCCGACGGCGCCATGTTCTGGGGCCCCTCGATACACTGGAACACGCACCTGGAGTGTTACGTGATGCTGCTGAATCACGCGATCGATACGCGGCTCAACGGCGACGGCATCTACATCAGCTTCAACGAGCACATCGAGAACCCCGCGGCCTGGAGCAAGCCGGTGAGGATCCTCGATGCGGAGCAGGTGCGTGCCGCCATGGCGGGTTCCTCAGTGTCACAGTCGAAACTGAACAACGGCTGGTACCCGCAGGCGATCGGCACGGGCAAAGGCGAGACCGACAAGCTGGCCGGACGTGTCGCGCGGTTGTTCATGGCCGGCGTGTCGCGGAAGGAGATTGTGTTCCTGAAGGCGGGCGAGACTGCGCCATGACCCCGCTCAGGCGCAGGGACTTCCTGACCGCATGCATGGCCGCGCCCGCCGCGGCTGCATTTCCCCAGCAAACGGCCGAGTTTCACGCATGCCCCAAATCCCGCGCGCCAGCGCGAACCATGTGCGCATTTCGCGCAGGCGACCTCACGTCGTTTGCCGCGGACCTTCGTCTGACGCTCTCCTGCCTCCAGGGGCTGGCGAATCGTGAGCAGCCCCGCCTGTATCTGATCCACGACCGCTACGACGAACTCTGGCTGGAGTGGCTCAAGGAACGCGGCGACATAGACCGTGTCGAGTGGCTCGAGATCGGGCAGGTGTTCGAGCGTTTCCTCCCGCTTGCCGGCCAGATGTACATTACGGATCCGGCCGTCCCTGCGAGCGTCAATGTAGCGACCATGCTGGCTGGCGTGCGCAACGGCATCGTCGCGACGCCGAACACAGCGGACCAGTTCCCGCTTCCCGCGGGCGCCATCCCCGACTCGAGCCGGACGGGGCTCGACCTGAGAACCCTCGGTTGGAAGCGGGACCTCGATGCGTACCGCTGGGCCTTCTCCGCGCTGGACGGCGACCTGTCGCGCCAGGCCATTGCACTACTGTCGCCGCGTGAGGCGGCGCTGCGGGACTACCTGGCGCAGTTCCGTATCCCCATCCTGTGGATCAACGGTCCGGACGAGGCCGATGAACTGCGGTTCGCGCGGGAGATTCTGCTGAAATGGCCTCCGAATATTCCGTGCCTCGGCTGGATGACGAGCGGCGACAAGGAGGGCGGCATCCCGGAGACGCCGGGCATGCGGCTGCTGAGTTCTTGCGCGAAGTACTCGGCCTGCACGGCGTTCGATGCTTACTCGCCGACGGTCGGAAATCTCTCGGTCCACTCGGGAACGACGGCGCGATTGCACCAGCCGCCGCCTGCTACTGTCCGGCTCCAGCGCGATAAGATCTACATTGCATTCATCCGTTCCGATGGCGACGGATGGAACTTCCACCGCCATTACTACCGCAAGCTGTTCGACGATCCCAAGCACGGCGTAATCCCCATCGGCTGGCAGATCGCACCGACCGCGCTCGACGGGCACCCCGACATCATCGACTACTATTACCGGCACGCACGGCCGGGTGACTGCTTCGTCAACGCTCTCACCGGCATGGGTTACATCCACGAGGACGATTACGCCTCGGAGTACCCGCCCGAGGAGCGCGAACGAATCTGGAAGGAGTACGTCGAGATGTCGGCCGCATATCGGAAACGGCTCGACACCACGGTGCTGGCCACGTACTCCGAGATGCAGCCGCAGCGCCTCGAATCGCTCGCGCGCTCCGGCGCGGCCACTGCGATCTTCGCGAATTACGGGCGCAGCCGGGTCACAACGCCCGAGAATCTTGTGTCCGTGGTCGGCGGCGTGCCTGTGTTCCGGGCGATGAACCGGCCACCAGGGCCGTTCACGTTCACGCCATCTGCGCGGCGCGACGCCGAGGCCTGGATGCTGACCGAGATCCGGCGCTGGACCCCGCCGCAGCGCCCCGCTTTCGTGTACGCTTTCCTTGCGAACTGGTTCACCACGATGGATATGGGCGAGAACCTGATGAAGGGGCTCGGCGGCGAATACGTCGCCGTGCGGCCGGACCAGCTCGCAACGCTTTACCGGGAGTTTTCTGGATGAAGGACCTCTCGCGGCGGGACCTCTTCGTCCGCACAGCCGCCGCGAGCCTCACTGTTCCGCCCGGAAACTCAGCTGCAGGTACATCGGGAGCACCGATTCACGTTGGCGCCGGAGCGGGGCCGGCACCGCTCGGCGCACCCGTCGAGACCAGCGTGCCGTTCAGCGCGGGCGCGATTCGCGGACTGGATGAACTTGCGGTCCTCTCGCCGGGGGGAAGTCCTGTAATCGCGCAGTTCCGTGCCAGTGCGCTACGGCCTGACGGCAGCATCCGTTGGCTGGTAACGGCATTCGAGGCGCAGGAAGGGCCGGGTGTTTACACGCTCGCTAAGGGACGAAGCCCCGATGCGCCGGACATCCTGAGTGAAGACAGGGGAGAGATCCGGATCGACACCGGCGCAGTGACGCTTTTGGTGCCGTCGGCCGGCCAGTGGTTCAGCGATCCGTTTGGCTGGGATCTCTTGTTGACACGGCACGATGGAAAAGAGTTTCGCGCGTCGTTCGCAGGTGACACCTGCCGCGTGGTGATCGAGGAGCGCGGGCCTGTGTCCGCCGCCCTGCGCATTGAAGGCAAGTGCAGGGCGTCTGATGGCGAAGCCCTGTTTGACTTCATCGTCCGACTGAAGGCATTTCGCGCGCGACGTGAGGTGGTCGTCTCTGCCGGTTGGGTGAATGCGACGCATCGAGAGGCAGAGTTGGTGCGCGACATCCGCTTTACGCTCCCGTTCCGGTTCGCGCCGGAGCGGCTCGTGCTCGGCTGCGACGACGGAGTGTACGACGCACCTTGGGTCAAGAACTGGCCCGTGTTTCTCTTGCAGGAAGACCACGACCGCTACTGGGCGAAGACTCTCAACCCGGATGGCCGTGTGCAGCACTTGGCCAGCGGAGGTGCGAACGGGCGCCACTCTTCTGGCTGGGCCTCGATCATAGGGCGCGGACAGTCGCTGAGCGTCTTCGTCCCGAACTTCTGGCAGGAGTACCCGAACGAAATCTCGGTGCGCGATGGCGAGGCGACCGTCGGGTTGTGGCCGGAGCGCGCTGCAGCGTCGCTGGCGGCAAAGCCGGTGCTACCGCGCAATCCTTTTGGTGGCAAACCGTACTCGAACGCGAAGTACTGGCCGGTGATGCCGCACCCTTACGTCGCGTTCTTCGATCCGGAAAAGAAGTGTCTTGAAGCACCCCAGGGGCTCGCGAAAACGCAGGAGATAGTCGTCGGCCTCGGAGGTGCCGAGGGCCTCTTCGAGCGCAAGTTTTGGGCGGGCTCGCTCGTGCCTGTGCGCGGGCACGTCGATCCGGAGTGGGTGGCTGCGAGCGGGGTCGCAACCATTGAGCCGCGTAACCCCGACCGCCTGTGTGCGGTCGAGCAACTCTACGACGAGAGCTTCGGGTGGTTGCATCGCCATGCGAGCGTCATGCAGGCGTACGGAAAGTTCGACTACGGCGACTTCCGCTACTTCACCGCCGGGGCCGACTACCTGTGCATCCCGGGCACGAAGTGGGGCGAAATGGGCGAGATGGCGCGCGAAGGTTACTGGCACAACAACGAGCGCGACACACTGCGCGGACTCCTGCTCTATTACCTGCGCACGGGCAGCCCCGAGGCCTGGGAACTGGTGCGCTCCGCCGCGCGGCATCTGTTCGATGTGGATATCCGCCACCACCCCCATTGGGGCATGTACACGCACAGTTACGGCCATTGTTATCTCGCGCTCGGCGAAGGTGGCGAGCCGGACCATTCGTGGTTGGCCGGAATGCTGGAGTGGGCGGAGATGACCGGCGATGCTGTAGCGCTGGATGCTATCGAGCGATGCGGAGATCATCTGCGCGCGTGGCGCCCCGATTTCGCACGTACCGACGCACGATCGGTCTCGGTGTTTCTTCATATGATGTGCCGGTTCTACACGCACTCGGGTGCGTCGAAATATCTGGAGGCGGCGCGGCCGGTCGCCGAAACGCTGTTGCGCCTGCAGGAGGCTGCCGGCGGCTGGCAGGCCTACCTTGCCGACATGACGAAGCCACGGATGGAGGGTTTCGTCGAGCACGCGATGCTCGCTCTTGCCGATTACTACGTGATCACGGGCGACGCGCGAGTTCGGGTGTCGCTGGACCGTGCGATTGCGCACCTGTTCCCGCGTGATAAGGACTGGAAAGCAGACCCGGGCGAATCACCTCTCGCGCTGCATGCGCTCGGCATCCTGGCGCAGAGGACGGGGCGGGTCGAATACGCGAAGCTGGCCAGGGAACTCCTCGAGAAGTTGCGCGAACACGTGAATCTCTCTCCGGATCCGCGTGCCCGCGGAGACCTCTGGGCGGGCTGGGGTGTGAATGAAGCAGCTGGAGTGAAGGTGCCCGGCAGGCCACCCCAGATGCTGGGGCAGACCCGCCCACTTTCGCCGTCATCGATTCTGGCCTACGGGCAAGAGTGCCTAGCCTCGATCATCCGCCTGCAGCCTCCGGCCGCCAACCCGGGAAGACAGTAGCGGATCCGAACGGCACGACAGCTCCAGGCTTGCACGCGGCGGAGCCGGACTCCGGAATCGATCTCATAAACCCCCAGGCCGGATTCAGAAGTTGGGCTGAGTTGGCCAAGGGGGATTCCTCCCCGGCCCTGGTGTGGGTCTATTCCACGGTGTTGTTTTGCACTGCTTTGCCGCACGCGACATCTCGAACGGCGCTGCCGAGATCGAGATCCACGTTCTTCAACAGGTACCCACGGGCACCTGCGGCGAGCGCCGAACGAACACAGTGCGCTTCAGAATCGACGCTGATCATGAGAACCGCAGTGGCTGGAGCCTGGCGCAGGATCTCTCGGGTCGCCTCGACGCCGTCCATCACTGGCATTGAGAGATCCATGACAACGACTCGAGGGGCCAACTGCTGGGCAAGCACGACTGCGTCGGCGCCGTTGCTGGCCTCTCCTACAACGCAGATGTCCGGTTCGTCCTCCAGCATCCGTCGCAAGCCCCTCCGAAGGACGGGATGATCATCGACAAGCAGCACGGAGATCGCGCCAGCCATGAACGTTTCCCTCGTCAAGACCGCTCAAGCACCACCTCCAAGCAACTACTATTTACCCCTGGGACTCTGCTGACTCCGTTTAGCAGAGCGGAAACCGGTTTGTGGGGCCCGCGACCGCCGCCGGCGGTGGACTTCTCTCTCGAGGAGGTCAACGAGAGCGGCAAAGAGCGACGCGTTTTCCCGCCCGCCGCGGAGAGAGCCGTCGGACATCTGCCGCGCACAGAGCCGCGTGTCGCTGAGTTCTGCGTCAGTCAATTCGGAAAGGTCGAAGGAATGTGGAGCTGCTTCACCCGCGCTCGCTACGCCCCGGTTTTCGCGCTCCGCCGCGGCCGCGCAGATCTGCCGCAGTCTCGACCCGGCGCCCGTCTCGGCGTGCCCGGCCAGGCATTGCCAAAGCCGAGCCAACAAACGCAGGTCAATGATATCGGCGGTCTCCAGGCTTTCAAGAACGGCCTTCATCGCGCACATCTTGGAGCAGCCAGCCTCTAGATGTAAAGTGCATCTCATCGAACGTGCCTGTCAAGCGTTTTTTGGGTAGGTAGGTGCTAACAGCATCTAACGACATGTGTTATCCTGCTTGCCGGGCGCCTTCGACGGCGGCGTCCGGGTAAACCTGGAGGTGGTTCGTGCCACGTGATTTCTGCCCGCGTCACGGCGAGGATCATCCGTGTACCTGCGCCATGGGTAACATCTACCGGTTCGTGGAGCCCGTAGTTCTGCTCATGCTCAAGGACAGGGGAAGATCCTACGGCTACGATCTGGCAAGCGGTCTCGGGGAGTATGCGCTGACTGACGCAGAGATTGAGGGAGCCGCACTCTACCGCACGCTCAGGCGCCTCGAGGCGAATGGCTATGTCAGGTCCGAGTGGGACGTTCACGGGAGTGGCCCGGCGAGGCGAATGTATTCGCTGACGCAAGCCGGCGAGCAGCACCTTGAAGAATGGGGTGAGGTGCTCAGTCACTTGGCAAAGGCCATGGGGCGCTTCGTTCGAAAGGTGCGCGTCCGGAACGGCCGCAAGGCGAGCCGGCAACGCGCGCCTGCGACCGATCAACCGGCGCCAAGGCGAGTTGGCCGCAACGGGGGAAAGCGAGCCTGACAGTCGTGCCGAATTGCGCTCTGCGCTGTTCTTGGCGACTGATTTCCCTGGCCTGACGGCGATCGCCGTAGACGACTTCGCTGCCGTTTGCTGCCCCGCGTCTTCTTTCGAGCGCGAAGGGTCCTGAGCAAGGCGTGACCGGCGCCGGCGGCGCCCCTCCAATCACCCGGCCACGCTTCGACCATCGCTTGAGCGACACTCCGCGCAAAGCGCCTCCCGTCTGTTTAACCTGTTTTGGGTCTTGTTCTCCGCGGAGAGCTATGGCATGATGAATGCGATTTACACCTAAGTATAAGATGCGATTAATCAGTTCTTACTAGTTTGTTTTGATTAGCTCGCAAAACCGAAGAATCCAAGGGGGAGTGCACCAGTGGTCACAACCGAATTCCTTCAGGCCGCCGCTCGCGCAATGGCTATCGAAAAGAAACCGATGAGCGCACCTGATATTTTGAATGAAGCCTACCACTACGACAAGCCGAGCTCCTTTTCACGCGGCTTGCGCATCGAGTTGGGCAATATCGTGCTTTTGCTGATCTCGGGTACAGCCAGTGTCGATGAGAGCGGCCGATCCGTCCACATCGGAGATTTCCGGGCTCAGTGCCGGCGCACATTTCTGAACATCACCAGACTCCTCGCCTCCGAGGGCGCCACCTGGAAGGACATCGTCCGGACCACCTGCTACCTGCGGGACATTGACCGCGACTATGAGGCGTTCAACGAGGAGCGGACCGCGTTCTACAGAGAGCAGGCGCTTGATCCTTTGCCAGCCTCGACGGGCATTCAGGCGCACCTCTGCCGTCCCGATCTGCTCGTCGAGATCGAAGCGATTGCCATGTTCCGGCGCGAGCCGGCAGCATAGGGGCATTTGTCTACCCAGCGTGGTGCCCATGCGAATGCCGCATCTGAGTACATGGTGCTCACTGCTTGCACCCGGCGTGTGCTGCGTTGCCGGCCTGCTCTCCAGCGGTGGCGCTGGAGTGTGGGCGCAAAGCACGGCGAGATCGGGAACCCGCGCCGCAGTCCACGCGCGCCCCGACCTCTCGCCCTTTGCACCCGGGTATGCCGGCATTGTATTCACGGAGGTTCCGGCTGATCGTGCTGCCGGGGCCAGACCTGCCCGCGGCGGCATTCCGCCCGCGCCGTTTGCCACTGGTGGCCGTCTCGTGGTGCTCGCGAAGAACGGCGCTACCCGCGTGCTGACGCCGGATTTCGAGAGCGCGGCCGACCCGGCTGTCTCTTTCGACGGCAAGCGCGTCCTTTTTGCCGGGAAGAAGACGCCCGATGACCCCTGGAACATCTTCGAGATGAATGCAGATGGATCCGGTGTCCATCAGATCACACATGTCGCCGGGAACTGTCGCAGCCCGATGTATCAGTCTGCGCTGTTCTACCTGAACGATGCGCGACCTTCTTACCAAATAACATTCGTTAGCGATGCCCCTGGTGAACTCGACGAATCCGGACGCCCGGCGAAGAATCTCTACTCAGCTCGATTCGACGGGTCGGGCTTGCGCCGGCTCACGTATGCCCTTTCAAGCAGTTACGACCCCTTCCAGATGGAGGACGGCCGCATTGTGTTCTCGAACTGGCAACGCAGCCACGCCGGTTCCGGATCTCAGGGACGCCTCGACCTGTTCGCTATCCACTTCGATGGAACCGATTACGCCGCTTTCTCGGGCCCCCAAGGCCGCCGCATCAAGCACATGGCCTGCACGACCCCAAAGCGCATGGTCGCCTTCATCGAATCGGACGAACTACGTTGGGACGGCGCGGGCACAGTGGGCGCTTTGAGCCTCCGGAGGAATCTGTATTCCTACAGGGCGGTGACGGCACCGGGCGACGGCCTGTTCTACTCACCGTCGCCGCTGCCGGACGGCTCGGTCCTGGTATCGAGGAGGCCTCCGGAGCGTACCGGCGTGCATGCGATCTACCGGCTTGACCTCGAGACCGGCCGCAGGACGCTCGTGTTCCACGATATCGGATACCACAGCGTCCAAGCTGTGGCGCTGGTCTCGCGTCCCGAGCCGGATGGTCATTCGTCCGTAGTGGAAGACGACCAGAATTGGGCGAAGCTCTACTGCCTCAGCGTCTACGAGAACGATTTGAAGCGCGAGTGGATGCCACCAGGCACGGCCAGGCGGCTTCGGGTCATCGAGGGAGTGCCGCCGACGACCGCTGGCAGTGCGACGCAGAAACGCCTGCTCGGCGACGTGGCGCTCGATGAGGACGGGTCGTTTCATCTGCTGGTCCCACCGAATACGCCCATACAACTCCAGATCACCGACAGTAACGGCCTGGCGTTGCGCACGAGCGCGTGGATCTGGGCCAAAAACAAAGAGCAGCGCGGCTGCATCGGCTGCCACGAGGACAACGAGCGTACGCCTGAAAACACCTTCGCGCAGGCGCTGGGCCACCCGGCCGCGGAACTGACGCTGCCGCCGGAGCGGCGTAGGACCGTGGACTTTGCCCGGGATGTCATGCCGATCCTCGCCGCGCGATGCGCGACCGCGGCATGTCACGGCAGCGGCGCGCGTCCGAGGCTGGACGCGGGTTCGGACCTGACTGGATACGTCGAAGCCGGCCGCGCCCGTACGAGCCGGCTGGTCTGGGCGGTCCTCGGCAAGAATACCGCGCGGCTCTGGGACCATGCCGGACATGTTCCCGTGCCAAAACACATGCCGCCCGGCGGATCTCCGCCTCTGACGGACGACGAGCGGCAGACCATCATCGAATGGATCGATCTCGGGGCCTCTCGCCATGCGGCCCCGGCTGCGGGATCGGGAGGGCAATGATGAAACCCTGGATGATCGTTCTAGTCGCAGCCATCGTGTCGGTCGTGGCGATCGGCAGCGGCGGGCAGCAGAAGCAGGACCTTCCGACTTTCACTGATATCACGAAGCAGGCCGGAATCACGTTCAAACACAGCTACGGCGACCACCACCTTGACAACATCGTTGAGGGCACGGGCGCCGGTGTATGCGCCTTCGACTACAACGGCGACGGGCTGATGGACCTGTACTTCGTGACCGGCACGTGGACGAAGAACGTATCGAGCAACGAGGGACGCGACCTTCGCGGGAAGCTATCGAATCGGCTCTATCGCAATAACGGCGACGGCACGTTCACCGACGTCACCGAGCAGGCCGGGGTCGGCGGCAACGGAGTTTTCAGCTCCGGCTGCTCCGCCGCGGACTACGACAATGACGGCCACGTCGATCTGTACGTGCTGAACTATGGACGGGACATCCTGTACCACAACAATGGCGATGGGACGTTCACGGATGTGTCCAAACAGTCCGGCCTTGATGACCCGCGTTGGAGTCTCTCAGCGATCTGGTTCGACTACAACAACGACGGATTCCTGGACGTCTTTGTAGCCAACTACCTTCGTTACGACGACGGCAAGTTCCGCGATTTCTACCCGGCCGCGGGTTATCCGGGCCCGCTCAGCTATGATCCCGAGCCGAGTGCGCTGTACCGCAACAACGGCGACGGCACGTTCACCGAAGTCACCAAGGAGACAGGCGTATTCAAGGAAGGTCGTGCCATGAGCGCCACGGTCTCGGATTTCCGAAACGTGGGCCTCCTGGACATTTTCGTGACCAATGATGCGATGGAGAACGAATACTTCGAGAATACCGGGACAGGGACGTTCGTCGAGAAAGCCCTCGACTACGGCATCGCGTATGGGGAGAATGGGCAGGGCGTGTCGTCGATGGGACCGGTCGTCGGCGATGTGAACCGTGATGGTCTGCTCGACATCTTCATCCCGAACCTCAACTACTGCGTTCTCTTTGTCCAAACGTCCGTTAATGGCCGCCGGAACTTCGTCGACCGCACTGCGGTAACCGGGCTCTCGGTGGTGATGGGGCAGTATGCGGGATGGGGAGCCGTCATGTTCGATTACGACAATGACGGCTGGCTCGACATCTTCACCGCGCACGGCGACGCCCACCACGAATATGTGCAGGAAAACACCCTCATGCGGAACCGCGGCAACGGCACTTTCGAGGACGTTTCAGACTGCTCGGGCCAGCACTTCAAGGAGAAGTACGTCGGTCGTGGAGCGGCTTGGGCGGACTTCGACAACGACGGCGACATCGACCTGGTGCTGGCGAATCTGGACGACCACCCGATCGTGCTTCGCAACGACGGCGGCAACAAGGTGAACAACTGGCTCACCGTGGACGCAAAGCTTAAGTTCCCGACGGGGGCGCGGGACGCCATTGGTGCGCGTGTGACGGTCACCACGGGACAACTTAAGCAGATCGAAGATCTGATCCCATCGAGAGGTTACATGTCGCAAGGCGATCCGCGCCTGCACTTCGGATTGGGCAAGGCTGAGGCCGCTGATTCCGTGGAGATCCGCTGGCCGGACGGCAAAGTCGAGAGGCTCGAGCACGTCAAGGCCGACCAGTTTTTGAAGCTGATACATGAAGCCAAAGCCATTGGAGTGAAGCGATGAAAGGCACTATCCGGCTATTCGCCGTTGCGGCGATTCTGCCGGCAATCGGCTGGATGAGCGTGCAGGCAGCACCGAAGAAGGCCGTCTACGTGGGCGTGCGCGTGTGCGCGGGCTGTCACGCTGCCCCTGGCATCGGGAACCAGTACAGCAAGTGGCTTCACTCGAAACACAGCCAGGGTTACGCACTACTGGCGAAGCCGGAGGCGCTCGAGATCACCAAGCTCAGCGGGCTTCGGACTCTGCCACAGGAGTCGGCGATCTGTCTCGGCTGCCATGCCACCGCCTGGCATGCCGAGGACTGGGAAAAGGACGAGACCTTTCACATCGAGGACGGCGTGCAATGCGAGCGCTGCCACGGGCCCGGCAGTGAGTACTCCTCGATGGAGAGCATGAAGGATCGTCAGGCGGCTATGAAGGCCGGGCTGCAGATGCCCACCCGGGAATCCTGCATCGCCTGCCACATTGAAAAGGGCAGTCACCTCGCCGTCCTGAAGCGGCCTCCGTCTGATGTGAAGAAGGGCTGGGACCTGCTGCTGCATCCTATGCCGCCGAACCCGGTACCCGGGCCGATTGGAGGGCTGCGCCCCCTGGACTCCAAGGCGAAGGGACCGAAGTACGCCGGAGCAATGGCCTGCGGCAAGTGTCATCGCGGCCCGATGATGGGCTATCAATGGAGCGTCTGGCGCATGAGTCCTCACGCCCGCGCCTGGGCCGTCCTCGGGACTGCAAAGGGGAAAGACGTCGCGCACAGCAAAGGCGTAGACGATCCGCAAAGCAGCGCGGCGTGCCTGAAGTGCCACGCTACCAGCGTGAGTGGGGCTCGGCTGGCAGAATTCAGTCCCGATGAGGGTGTGGGCTGCGAAGCTTGCCACGGTCCGGGAAGCGAATACATGCTTGACGCTGTCATGCGGGATACGCGCGCCGCCATGACCGCCGGCCTGACGAAACCTTCGCGTGACACCTGCGTGCGCTGTCACGACCAGAAGTTCGATTTTGAAACTGCCGTAAAGAAGATCGCGCACCCATCCAAGCTTCCGCCTGTCGCAGAGGAACCACGCTATAAGACTCCCCTGCGTATGGCGCTGCGGCCCGACGGCAGGGAGATCTACGTAACGTGTGAAGCCGCTGACTCCGTCGTCGTAATCGATCCAGGCACGCGCGAGAAGATCGCTGAGATCCCGGTCGGGGGCAACCCGACGGGCGTTACCTTCACTCCCGATGGGAAGCGCGCGCTCGTCACCAATCGCCTTGACGACACTGTCTCGGTAATCGACGTAGCCGCTCGCAAAGTGGTGGCCACGCTCAAGGCAGGAAACGAGCCGCACGGCGTCGTCACTGACCGGGCCGGCAAGCTGTTCTATGTCCTCAACGCGTCGTCGAACGACATCTCCGTGTTTGATCTCGCGACCCTGAAGCGAGTCAAAAACCTGAGCGGGAGCAATGGGCCATGGTCGCTCGCGTTGTCACCGGACGGCGAGGAGATTCTCGCCACCAACATGAAGGCGAAGTTCGCGCCCGTTCGGCAGCCGTTCGATTCTGAAGCCACGGTGATCGACGCCGCGCGCGGGACGGTCGAGAACCGCGTCGTGGTGCCCGGAGCGAACCTGATGATGGGAGTCGCATGGCATCCGAGCGGGAAATTTGCGCTGGCCACTCTGAATCGTACAAAAAGCACGGTCCCGATGACGCGATTGCTGCAAGGCTGGACCATCACCAACGGGCTGGCGGTGATTTGGCGCGACGGCCACGTTGACGAGGTCCTGCTCGACGAACCCGACATGGGTTTCGCCGATGCGACGGACATCGCCTGCACGCCGGACGGACGCTTTGCGCTCGTGACGAGCGCCGGCACGGACCGCATCGCGGTGGTCGACATCCCGCAGTTGCTTGCCATTATCAGGACGCTACCGCCCTATGAGCGGCAACACGTCCTGCCAAACCATCTCGGCTACCCGACGGAGTTCATCGCAAAGCACATCGCAACCGGGAAGAACCCGCGCGCGATCCTGATCATGCCGGACAACAAGCGGGCGTTCGTGACCAATTCTCTCGACGACACGCTCGGTGTAATCGACTTGGCCAAGATGGAGATGACTGCGACGATAGACCTCGGCGGTTCAAAGACCATCACCAAACAGCGCTGGGGTGAGCAATTATTCCACAACGCGTTCGTGACCTTTCACAAGCAGTACTCGTGCAACTCCTGCCACCCCGATGGTCACGTGGACGGCATGACATACGACATCGAGGCCGACGGCATCGGCATCCAGCCCGTGGACAACCGCACGCTGCGCGGGATTCTCGATACGGCCCCGTTCAAGTGGGAGGGCACCAATCCGAGTCTGTCGAGGCAGTGCGGCGCCCGGCTGGCTGTTTTTTTCACGCGCCTGGCGCCCTTCACACCCGAACAGCTTGCCGCTGTGGATTACTACGTCACCACCATTCCCCGCCCGCCCAATCGTTTTCGGCCGCTCGGCGCCGAACTCACGCCCGCGCAGCGCCGCGGCAAAGAGATTTTCGACCGCACCATGACGAACGGCGGCCGGACGATCGCCCTCAACAACCGCTGCGTCACCTGCCACTTCCCTCCCTATTACACGGATCGGAAGCGTCATGACGTCGGGACGAAAATGAGTTTCGACCGCACCGGGAACTTCGACGTTCCGCATCTGAACAATATTTATGACTCCGCGCCTTATCTGCACAACGGCATGGCGCCCACTCTCGAGGAGATCTGGACCGTCTACAACGCCGATGACAGGCACGGGGTCACAAACGACATGACAAAGGACCAGCTCAACGACCTGGTCGAATTCTTGAAGACGCTCTGACGGCAAGGAGGAGTCATGCGGGTTTCTGGAGCCATCATTTTGGTGGGAATTCTGGGCGGTCTGCTGTTCGCGGCCGAGCCGCTCAAGCTGCCCTATGTCTACACAAAGTGGAAGCACTTCACAGTAGCCGACGGGCTGCCGAACGATCACATCTTCGCGGTGAAAGCCGATGGGCCGCGGGTCTGGATCGGCACCGAAGACGGCCTGGCGATGCTCGACAAACGCACCGGCAAGATCAAGAGCTGGAGCGAGAAGGACGGCCTGCCGTGGCGCGTCATCACGGCGATCGACGTGGACAAGAAGACCGGTGACGTCTGGCTCGGCCTGTTCGGGGGCGGGCTGGCCCGGTTCAGCGGCGGCCGCTTCGACCACTGGCATCAGTTGAACAGCGGGCTGGTGAACGACGTCGTCTACGGCGTCGCTGTGCAAGACGAGTACATCTGGGCGGCAACCACCGCCGGCGCGAGCCGTTTCAATACCGTCACCGGCGAATGGGCGATCTTCACCGAGAAGAACGCGCCGATGGAAGAGATCTGGAACTACAACGTCGCGGTCGGCAACGGCAAGGTCTACCTCGCAGTTTGGGGTAGCGGCATGCTGGAGTACGATCTGGCGACGGGCCGCTGGAAAGACTACCTCGACCCGGATGGAGAGATGGAAATCGACCTGTACCGCGACGACGGTATTGTCCACGTGATCGTCACAGCGGCTACTCCCGCGGACAACGTCGTGTGGGTTTCGACCTACTTCGGGGCGTGCCGTTATGACGGCAGACACTGGCGCGGATACTACAACCAGGACTCCGGCTTGGCCAGCGACTTCATCAACAACGCAAAAGGCCGAAGCGCTGACGAGGCATGGTTCGCCACTGACAAGGGGGCCAGCGCAATTGCGGATTTCGCAACGAACACCTGGGTGACTTATACACGCGACGCCCAGGGCAACGGCGGCAAGGCGGTTGTGATGCGCGACCGCGACGAGCTCGAAACGGTCGTGATGCCGGTCGGCATCCCTCACAATTTCATCATCAACTACGACATCGACGGCAACGATGTCTGGGTGGCCACCGCGAAGGGCCTCGGCTGGGGTGTAGGGGAGGGCTATTATCCGGGTCTGAAGGAGCGCCCCAAGATCCTGGCCAAGACCGGAGTCGTGAAAGGAGGTGCGAGATGAGAACCCGCAATTGCTTGTTTGGAGCGACCCTGTTGCTCACGGCCGCTCTTGCTGCCAGCGAACCGCCGAAATCCACCAAAGCAGCGCCCGCAGAGGCAATGCCGCCTGAGCTGAAAGCGCTCATCGATGATGATACGGCTGAAGTCCTGCGGCGCATCAATGGCTTGTCGCCTTACGAAGTGCCAAACCTTAAGTTGAAGGAGGACACGGCCTACGCCAATACGCCAGTAGACTACGAGCCCTTCGGTGCGATCAAACCGTACAAGGAGTTCTTCCTTAAACAGATGGAGTATACGGGCCCTGGCCGCGCGATTCCGGAGCCGGGGCCGGAGTTGAAATCGGTCAAGATCGGGTTCATCGGACCCATCATGTCCACAGTCTCCGTGGCAACCGGCGGTAAGAGCCACGAGGAGGTGCTCGGGATCAAGATGCTCGAGGGAGCCAAACTCGCCATCGAGGAGTGGAACGCGCGTGGCGGATACTTCCGGCGCCACATCCCCTTCGAACTCGATGTACGCAACGATAACGGCTTGTGGGGCGCTTCCGGCAACGAAATCATCAACATGGGTTACAAGAACGGGGATTGGGCGATTCTCGGCACGATCGATGGAGCGAACAGCCATATCGCCATCCGCGTGGCGCTGAAAGCCGAGATCGTCATGATGAACACCGGCGACACAGACCCCACGTTCATCGAGACCAACATCCCGTGGGTCATGAGGTGCATCGGAGACGATCGGCAAATGGGCTACCTGCTCATGGATTACGTGCTTCGCAAAATGAACTACAAGCGGATTGGGATCATCCGCGGCAGCAACCGCTACGGCCGATTCGGCGTGCGCGAGGTGAACGACGCCGCGCGGCGCCACCAGAGACCGGTTCTCATCGAGATGGCCTACCGCCTGGGGAGCGAGGATTTCAGCCTGCAGTTGGAGCGGATCAAGGAGGTCAATCCCGATGTGGTGATCCACTGGGGCGATGCGCACGAGAGCGCTCTCATTCTGAACCAAATGCGGAAAATGGGAATGAATCAGCCGTACTTCGCGAGCGACCGGTCGGTGTCGCCGGAGTTCGTCAAGCTCGCCGGACCGAACGCCGAAGGCGTGATCTGCGGCTATCCGTGGAATCCGGATCATAGGGATCCCAAATTCGACGCCTTCCGGACTGCGTTCCGGAAGCGATTCAACGATGAGCCGGAGACCTATGCGGCACACGCTTACGACGGCATGAACATGCTGATCTGGGCCACCCAGGTTGCAGGTTTGAACCGGGCCAAGATTCGCGATGTGATCGCCTATCGCACCAAGCCCTGGCCCGGCGTGACCCATGATATTCCCCTGGGTGCCGCTCTGGATGACATTGGGGAAGTTTTCCTGGCGAAGTACGAGAGCGGCCGCTGGCGATACTACTCGCGTGAAGATCTGCAACTGCCTCGCGGATACATTCCCGCCCGCGATCGTGTCAATCGGGAGACGGGCGCCATCGATCCGATGAAGCCGCCGGCGCCGCAGGACTGAGGTTCTATGCCCGGGCGCTACGCGGTAAGTGTCGCGGCGATTCTGCTGCTTGTCGCAGGGCTTGCATGGGCGCAAGATTCTGCTACACGCCCCTACCACGATCCCCGCGCCACGCCGCTCGCTTATAACGGGCCCGGCCGCGAGGATCCGGACCCGCAGGACCTGGACGAGGTGCGGATCGGATTCTTCGGCCCGCCTGACCCGAGGCATGCCGGCGGCGGGTCAATCTGGCAAGGAGCGAGCCTTGCGGTTGAAGAGGCCAATGTGAACGGCGGCTACCGCGGCCTTCCGTTCCGCTTGGTGCCCGCCTGGGCCGAGAATCCCTGGGCCGGTGGGGCCGCCATGCTCATCCGCATCACATACACGCAAAGGGTGTGGGCGATCATCGGCGGAATAGACGGCGCCACCACTCACCTCGCCGAGCAGGTCCTGCCCAAAGCGCTCTTGACGCTGGTCAACCCCGCGGCCACTGACCGGAGCATTCACACCGCAAACGTGCCCTGGATGTTCTCCTGCGTGCCTGGGGATCACATGCTCGCGCCGCTCGTCAGTCACGAATTGAAAGCGCGCCGGGCGCAGTTCGTCCTCCTGTCGGCGACCGACCATGACTCGCGAGCCTTTGTGTCTCAGTTGAAGTTCGCATTCGAACGCGACCGTCTCGCGCCTCTCGTGCACGTCGAATTCGAACCCACGGCCGCAACAGCGGAAGAAGCCGCGGAACGGGTCATGGCATCCGGCGCCCAGGCGGCTGTAATCATCGCTGATGCCGGAGCGAGCACGTCGGTGATCAAGGCCGTTCGCAAGAGTGGCTTCGCGGGTGCGATTCTCTGCGGCCCGTGGATCGCTCGCGTCGCTCCGGAACCGGCTCTCGACGGCGTGGTGTATCCGTCGCCGGGCGACATCTCGCCCGCGTTCGGCGCGAAGTTCGTTGCACGCTATGGCAGGGACCCGGACTACCCGGCTGCGCACGCGTACGACGCGGCCAACATCGTCATTGCCGCAATTCGCAAAGCCGGCCTGAACCGCGCGCGTATTCGCGATGCGGTCCGTGCGCTTTCTCCAATACAGGGCGTAACCGGAAGAATTGAGTGGGATTCGGCGGGGCAGAACCAAAGGCCCGTAGTGCTCCGGACTGTTGGATCCGCGGGCGCCAGCGCCCAGTTACCGCCTGCCGCTACGGGGCTCCGGAAATGACGCTGCAACCTGATGTGAACCGATGGCTACACAAGGCGGCCGCGAACGCCGTCTGTTTCCTCATGCTGGTCGCCGGCGCCGCCGGTGATACACCGCCGGTCCGCCAGCGGATCGGAAGACTCCAGCGTTCGCTCGTCGCACCCTGTTGCTGGAGTCAGACCGTCGCCGACCACCGCAGTGACGTCGCCCTTCAGATGCGCGCGGAGATAGCGGAGTTTGTGGCGGCCGGCAGGAGTGATCGCGAAATCCTCGACCACTACGTTCGGCTGTACGGCGCCCGAATCCTGATCGAACCGGAAGGCGCGCTCAGCCGCTGGGCGAACTCGGTTCCGTGGGCCGCTTTCGGTATTGGGCTTGCTGCAGTTCTCCTCGTCATCATCCGTATGCGCCGCAAACCCGCCATCGTGGGTCCACCGACTGCTGAAGCAATCTCCATCATGCCGGTCGAAGACCCCTAGCTCGCGCTGCGGCACCCGTAGCCTTCCTTCGCGTTGACAAGCAGCGTGGTGGGTACTATGCTAGATGTAAGTTGCATCTACAATGACCATGCTGGTTACAGCCTCGCCGATAACTCGTCGCCAGCGTGATCAGATGCCGCGTGCCGTACGCCAGAACCGGTGTGTGGTTTGCGGACCCGACAGCCCGAATGGGCTGCACCTTCAATTCCAGATCGACGCCGGCACGATAGTCGCGAACTGGACACCGACTGCCGAGTGGGAAGGCTTCCGCGGCATTGTGCACGGCGGGATCGTCGCGACCGTCCTCGATGAGGCGATGTCCAAAGCCGTCGCCGCGACACGGTGCGAAGCTCTGACCGGCGAACTTCGCGTCAGATTTCGGCACCGCGTAGCCGCCGGGGAAAGTCTGCGAATCCGCGGATGGATCGTGAAGCGAGCTAGGCGGCTGATCACGACAGAGGCGACACTCACCGCAGCCGATGGCAGTGAACGCGCGCATGCGTGGGCCAGTTTCCTCACGCTTCCACGCCGGCGCGATTGAGACTTAATTCCAGGAGAATACTCAATGAGAATCGCAGTTCCGACGAACGATGGGGCGACGCTCTCTGAGCACTTTGGGCGAAGCGCCGCTTTCCTGATCTTCGAACTGGAGAACGGACGAATCACGAAGCGCGAGACGAGGCCCAACGGCGCGCATCACGCCCGAGGGGACGAGGAATGCCAGCATGGGGGAGTCGAGGGTCACTCTCATGCAGGGATTTTGACGGCTCTGGCGGGCTGCGACGTTGTCCTGTGCGGCGGCATGGGCTGGCGGGCGGCGGAAGCACTCAAAGCCGGAGGCATCTCTCCGGTCCCGGTCTCCGCTTCGGGTTCAGCAGAGGAGCTTGTCGCAGCATACGCCACAGGTTCGCTCATCACATCCACCGGCAACTTCTGCCGCTGCAGTCATTAGGCTGCTCGAGACTTGGCCTCCTTGATGTGGCGATGACGGACTGAAAGAGAGTCCTGAGTGTCGGAAGCGTGTCAGGTGGGACCTCCTGCACCGCGAGGCTCCGCCGCCTGCGTGTAGAGAGCCGAGTTCCCAGGGCCGCCGCGATCAAGCTCTTACCCACGCCGGTTGAGCAGTCGCCATTCGGAGTCTTCAATTGCTCGGAGTGAGTGCATGCCGTGGGTTCTCAACTGTGAGGACGCGCGTTTCGTTTTCGTCGATGGCACTTTTGCGAAGGTGCGGTAGGAATTCAGAGAACATGAAAGAGTAGCCGGGGCAATATCCACCTCGTTCTTCTCCCACGTGAAAACCCACGGCATCTTGAGAAATGAGGACGCGCCGGAGATATCCCGCCCGCCTGGCTTCCTGAATCAAACTGATGTTCCGGTCAACGGTCTCGGATGATATGCCGTCGAACTCGATCCAGGCACCGGCCTCGGCCGCTTTCCGATGAAAACTCCGATCTTTCTCATCCTGGGCGTGCATCCAAATAAACGCTGCTGGGGGCACTCCATGACTTCTCAGCAGATTCAATTGAGCCATGGCAGCGAGACCATCCCCGGTGTGCGAGGCTATCACCAGGCCCGTACGTAAGTGAGTGAGTGCAGCCGCGGAAACGAGCTTGCTGTTAACCTTCGAGAGCGGGCCCGCATCCACTCCAATCTTGATAAGGGCCGGGCGAATCCCTGTCGGTGGGATTCCTATCTGAAACTCGCCCGTCCAGCGCGCGGCGAGGTCCTCAGCCGTCGCTGAGAATGCAAACTCAGGGATATACTCGCCACCCGCCGCACCGTACAAACCGGTGTTCGTCAGGATGTTCAACCCACTCGATTGCGATAGCCGGGCGAGCAGTTCGGGATCACGGCCTTGATAGGCGGGTGTGCAATCGACAAAGGTCCTGCATCCCTGGGAGCGTAGCTGTTTCAGGTGAGGAAGAACGACGCTACGGACCTCTCCGCCATCGTATCGACCCGGACCAATTCTGTTGGCGCCCACGACGTCGACGAGGACGTGTTCGTGAATCAACGTGCGTCCCAAGTCAGCCGGAGAGACTGGCCCGAGCACAGTATTGATCTGGTGACTCGTATCAACCGCAGCGCGGCTCTCCCGGATGGTCCCGAGTGCCGTGGCAGCAGCTTTGAACAAATCGCGGCGCTTCATGAGAACCATGGCCATCTCCCCTCCCCAAGGGTAACTCCCTGGCCCAGGCCCACGGCGGAGAGCTTTCCGCACGTGCACCCCGATCACCCGCTGGATACGGCCATGCGCCGGATGGCCCGGAGCGGCCTCGATGTTCTGCCTGTGGTGAGCCGCTCCAACATCCGGCAGCTGGTCGGCGTACTCTCGAAAGTCGAGAATCTTAGTTTAGCCCAGGAATTCGGTCGTGAATTGCGCAAATCGGAAAGCGTCGGCGAAGTTGCTGGCCATGCCGAAGGATACCCTGACAGCACCAGTAGTCTTGCCCGTCACACACAGACGCAGGTCGTCCACGGTGAACCGCGAGGTGGCTTCCACCTCCGGCTGGCCGAAACACCGGGTCAACTCGCATTTCGAGATACTCAGGGCGATTTCCCCATCGCCGGGGTTGCAGAAACAGCCGGTGCGGAGAGAAATGTTGTGCCGCGCGGCGGCTTCTTCGACGCGGAGGTGATCGATCACCGATCCCGAGGCATCAAGAAAGTTCATCGTCAAGGTGCCGCCGCGGCTCTCGGTGTGGGCGGGGCCGTACAGGCGCACCAGCGGAGCGCCGTCATGATGCCGGCGCGCGAGCAGTTCTTCCATCAGCCACGCCGATAGACAGCGGCAGCGCTCGTGAATTCGCTCCACTCCGGCACCCTCCAGGAAGCGAAGCCCAATCTCCACTGCCGGGATTCCGAGGAAATCCACTGTGCCATCCTCGAACGCGGAGGCGCCTTCCTGCAGGAAGAAGCGATCGCCCTGCACCGAGGCTACCGTGATGGTGCCGCCCGCAAACCACGGCCGCCGCAACCGGCGCAGTGCCTCTTTGCGTGCGAGCAGGCAGCCCACGCCTGTCGGATAGCCGAACATCTTGTAGAAGGACAGTGAGACGAAGTCCGGATGCCACCGGCTCAAGTCCAGCCGGTTGGTAGGCACGAATGCGGCAGCATCGAGCAACACCGTCCAGCCCTTCGCCTGCGCCTGCCCGATCCACTCGAGCGGATGCTGCACGCCCGAGAAGTTCGACTGCGCCGGATAGGCGAACAACTGGTTTGTTCCGGCGCGTCCCTGGCTCAGGTATCGGGCTACATGGTCCGGATCGACACGGAGCTCGGGCGCCGTCAACGGGATGTAGTGGATCTCCGCCCCCCGGTTGCGTGCAAACTCGCGGATGCCGTTTACGGAGTTGTGGTTGTCGAAGGTGAGCAGGTACTGGCTGCCGGAATTGAAAGGGAAGGCTTCGCCGACCAGCTTCAGCGCCCCGGATGCGTTCGCCGTGAAGATGGCCGCGTACTCCCGGGACGATGCGTTGAAGTGATCGAGAATCCTGGCCCGGCATCGCTCGACGCGCTCCGTGGCTTCGAGCGAGGTGGGATTGTGAGAGTGCGGGTTGGCGAACACCGCGCTCTCCAGGAAAGCGGCATGTTCGCGCACCTGCGATTCGCCGTAAAGACCAGCGCCGGTGTAGTCGAGATAGACGTGCGAGAGGCGATCCAGACGGCCGAACTCGGTGGCTCGCAGGCAATCGAGCTCCCCGGTCGCGGCGTAGGCGGGCCATTTCGCCAGGAACTGCTCTTCAGCCTGTTGTAGTTCTTCGATCGTCGTGTTCATGACATGATCGGCTTCGCCGGTTGCTTCAGCTTCCGCATCCCCCTTGTACCTTCTTGATGCGCCGGACTGGTTTCACGCCGCCCCGCTGCTTGATGAGCGTCGCAATCTCGGTGGCTGCGCGCGCACGGAAACGATAGGTCGCCTGCTCCACTTCGGGCAGGCCCTGCTCCGGTGCGGTGGCTTTCAGGATGGTTTGTGTGAAGCCGTTCAGTCCACCCTGCAACACGGCTACGTTCTTGTAGCCGAGCAGGCTGGCAAGCGTGGCGGCACGTGTGGCGTCAGCTTCGTCTTGTGCAAAGAACACCTTACGATTCTGCTCCGGGGAGAGAACGTCACGCCATTCTTTGCCGAACATCGCAGCCGGCTGGATGTTGATTGCGCCCGGGAGACTGGTCTTGGCGAACTCGGCGGCTTCCCGCACATCCACTGGTACGAAGTGCTGGTCGCCGTCCATGATATGGAACGCGAGTTCGTCCGCCGTGACGCGCTCAATGGGGTGCGCGCGCTGGTAGGCTGCATCGGCCGCCTTGCCGAGCAGGTTCGCCTTGCGATCCGGCCACGCGGCCAGCAACACTCCCAGAACCAGGACGGCCGCGGCGGCCCGGCGGTGTGCCTGCCGTGGAAAGCGAAAGCTCTCCGACTCCGGATTCACCCTCTTCTCGATCCACGTCGTTGCCACGAACGCCGATACCGCGACAGCAATGAGCAGCAGTGCGAACTGGCCCTGTGAAATGCCCAGTGCCTGAGGTGCCAACAGGTCGCCGTAGGAATTGGCGGTGTAGATCTGCAGAATGGACGGGTACAACTCTCCGAACGTGACGATGCCGAAAAGTCCTCCCAGGACGAAGACCATGCCGTCGATCTTACCCACCGCCGCTCCGCAAACGCTCGTGCCGGGGCAGTATCCGCCCAGCACGAAGCCCAGGCCCATGATGGCGCCGCCGAGGATGGCGGATTTCAGAAAGGTCGGGTTGATGTAGACGACGTCCATGTCGATCAGGCCGAGCTGGTTCAGGATCAACACTCCGGACATCGCTGTCACACCTGCGGTGAAGAACACGCGCAGCACCGTGAAGTCGGTGCCGTAGAAAAGCCCTGTCAGCTTCCGGCTCGAGGAGAAACCGGCCTGCTCGAGCACGAATCCGAATGCAATACCGAGCAGAAGGCCGAGGATGAGGTTCAACTCCGGGCTGATGATGTCGGGTACAAGCGGTCCCATGGGTCGTCTCCTAGATCCAGAGCTTCCGGAAGAAATAAGCCACCGCGTAGGCAGAGCCGAAGATCGCGAGCATCGTCAGGAACCCGCCTGCCGAGAGGACGGCCATGCCGCTGAGCGCCGCGCCGCTGGTGCAGCCGCGTCCGAACTGCGAGCCGATACCGAACAGTGCACCGCCGGCGAATGCACCCAGAATGCGAACCCACGATCTGACGTGCGCCGGGCGTTCGAGCGTGAAAGTGAGCCGGTCGGAGATGACGCCTGAAAGAAACGCACCCAACAGCACGCCCAGCGCTTCGAAGACAATCCAGTCCATCAACGGGCTCTGTCCCTGCGGATGAGAGCCTTGAAAGAAGGCGGCCTTCGCCGCGCGGCCTGGCGCGACGGCCCATACCGTGCTGGTGACAACGCTCTTGAGCGCTCCGCTCGCTCCCAGGCCGCGTCCGGTGATGTACACGGTGGCCAGAAGCACGAGGCCCAGGAGAAACCCTGCCAGGTACGGGTTCATGTACTTCGTCTTCATGCCTGCTCCTTTACTGCCGCGAAGCTGCCGGCGGCATTCTGTTCGTCGTCGATTTCCTCATAACCGGTAATCATTGCTTTCAGGTTCGAAACCGGAGTTCGGCCGGTCGTAGTCAGGTAGGCGTGCACCAAAACGAAGGCCACCAGGAAGAACGCCCCTGCCGTGTGCACCAGCGCAATGCGCTCCAGGCGGCCGATACCGAGCGTACCGATTCCGTTCGCCTGCGGATAGCGGAAGAACATGTAAAGCAGCCCGGAAACCACCATGACGGGGATCACCAGGATCTTCAGCGCCAGGTAGACCAGCTTCTGGAGCGGGTTCAGCTTGCTCAGCGGCGTCTTCTTCGCCGGGTGCGGCGCGTTGCGAAAGATGCCGACCAGGTAATATTCCACCTGCGCTCTCAGCATCCGGTGCGTCGGCAGGTACTGGCGCCACTCGCCCGTCGTGAAGTGCCAGAAGATCGCGAAAGCAATCAGAGCCAGCAGCGCCACCGCCGCGGTGCTGTGGTAGAGCACCGCTTGGCGGTAGCCCAGGAACTGGAACGAGCCGTGAACCTCGAACCCTGTTAAGGCCAGGAAGAGAATCAGAATCGCCTGGGTCCAATGCCAGAACCGTCCGAACACTTTGTAGACTTCAACTCGTTGCGAACTCATGCCTGGGCTGCCCTCCTTTTCTGGCTCGATACGATGCGCGCGGCGGCGTGAAGCAGAGCGCCCCCCAGCGACCCTGCCAGCGCCAGGGTCCCCAACCACTCAATTGCCGGGTTCCGGTCTCTGCCTGGCATGTAGAAGCCGCCCAGGCCGGCCAGCCGGGAGTTGTCCTTCGTGTGGCATTCCACGCAGCCGACCGTCTTATCCTTGGTCGCCACCATGTGGTTCACCGGCCAATACATCACTGTGTCGATGAATCCGTAGCGGCCGCTGTAGGGCAGGCCAACCGACTTCATCCCTTCGGCTGCGGCGGTATTCCAGTCGAAGTCTTGCCAGAATGCCCCTTCACCCTTCCGGGTCCCCACCAGCTTGGGCTGAATCAGGATCTTGTTCACGGGGTCGTAGATCTGTTTGGCGCGATGAACCTTAACCGGGATGATCTTCGAAGCCGGATCGTCGTAGCTGCCATGCAAGGTGTTGATCTTCACCGGCGTACCGGGTTGGACGGTGTCGCCCAGCAGGTAGTGATCGGCGGTGCCATTGAACCAGATGTAGTCCGGCCGGACGTTCTTCCCCCACGTGAAAGTACCCTTGATCGAGGCGTAGGTCGGGTTGCTGTCGGCGTCCTCGATTTCGTAAGGCTTGCCGTCCCTCAATTTGCCGGCTGTTGACCAATCCCACGCCAGCTTCGTTTCGCTCACCTTGGCGTACACGGGGATGTGACAGGTTTGGCAGGCCACCTTCACCGTGTGCTCGTTCAGGAGACTGTCGGTGTGGGGAGCGGCTCCGTGGCACTGTTCGCACGAGGATCGGTCGTGGTTCATCGAGGAGACAGAGTACATCTTTCCCAGCATCTTGTGATTCCGGGCGGTGTGGCAGGCCACGCAATCCAGATCGGCGCCGTCCGTGCCCATGTGCACGTCAACATCCCTGCCGGTGCTCATCAGCGCCTGTTCGAGGTCTCCGTGCTTCACGTTGTTCCCACCGCCGCCGAAGAAGTGGCACGTTCCGCAGTTGGCGCGTTGCGGGGGGCCGACGCGCTGGGCCACCAGATTCAAATCAACGTCCGGGCTGGGCAGTCCTGCTGTTGTCTTCGTGTACGTGCCGCTGTTGTCGTGACACACCAGGCAATCGATATTTCGCGGTTCGGTGAAATCGAACCCGTTGTCCACGTACTCATAGCCGGCGTGGCACTTGGAGCAGCCCTGCAGATTGCTTGAAACCCCGATGCAGAAGTTGTTCAGCAGGTTCTTCTTGCCGATTGTGCGGACTCCGCGGCCCGGCAGGTAGACTTCGCGCGACCAATTCCAGTGCGTCGAAGCCATCACCTCCTTGTGCCGTTCGGTGTGGCACGAAATACAAGCGGGCGTGACGTCGTGAGCGGATGCAAACTTCTTTTGCAGAATAGTGAACTTCTTGTGGTCCACCGATGGCACGTGCTTCCGCGCGTACTTCCGCTTCAGTTCCTGCACCTGCTCCGAACGGCCGGTCTGCCGCTTGAGAGACCCAACCAGCAGAACAGCGAAAATCGCTCCCGCCACCAAAGCCAAGGGAATCAATCGCATTGTCAATCACCAGAAAACATTAAAAGTACATTAGACCTGGAACACTCTTTTTTGCCGAGCAAAGCCGCCCGGCATCAGAGCAAACACTTCACGATCAACGCGTTCCGGTGTAGCGGCATCGCGCTAACGCTCTCTCCAAAACAGCGATGCAGTTTGGAGTCTCCGGGTGACAGCCAGCACGGAAAGCCGGTCGATTCATCCTCGCGGGATGGTGCAGTCTCTCTCAAGATACTGCATCGTCCACAGGCTGGTGCCCCCGTCTTTGAGACCCGGCATCGGTTGGGCTTGGCGTCACCGCTGATGATCTGATCAGCATTGTGAGAGCGCTCGCCAGTCCAGCAGTCGAATAGACCGACACCATCCTGAACCCGCCGATCCCCCCTACTTCCCGCCGCACGACCGGCGGTTTTCGCATCTCGGGTGTCCATTTCCCAGACCGATTTTGCGCCCGATTTTCCAGGAACTGATTTTGCAGCGGAAAGGAGTTAGCGCCGTTCCGCGTCCGGCAGGGGAGCGTAATAGCCTGGCCGGCAGAAGGCACGCAGGTGCCGTTCGCGGGCCTGCCGGGCCAGCCTCAGCTCAACCCGGTGGTACTTGCCGTCGGCGTTCAGCGGGGCCGGTGAGTAGCCGAGCACGTATTGGTAGCGGATATCGATCTTCTTCATGATCCCGGGGAGGTCCTTGGGGGACCAGGCTTCGAAGTACCTGCCGCCGGTGGCTTCGGCGAGGTCGGAGAGGATGTCGGCGCCGGTGCGCTGAGCGGGCTCGCCGGCCGAGTACGGGGCCGCACTGATGTCCACCCCGATCGAGCACAGGGTGGCGTCGGCTTCGCGGAGTACACCGACCAGTTCGCGCTCGGTGTAGCGGCTGTTGTTGTCCTCGCCGTCGGAAATGACCAGCAGGGCCTTTCTTGGGTTGCGCCCTTTCCGGACGTAGTTTGCGGCCAGGTATACGGAATCGAGCAGAGCTGTCTGGCCGACTCCCCCGATTCCGCCGAGCTGCTTCAGTACCTCATCGGAACTCTGCACAAACGGCAAAACAAGTTCCGGACGGCTGCTCACGGTCACCACGGAGAACTCGTCCGCGGGGTTGGCGTTACTGAGAAACTCGCGCAAGGCCCGCCCGGCCATCGGGATCGAGTCTGCCATGCTGCCGCTGGCGTCGAAGACGATCACGGCCGAGATGGGGACATCTTCAGCCGCGAAGCTGGAGATTCGCTGCGGGACTCCGCGCTCGAAGAGCTGGAAGTCGGTCTTGCGGAGGTTCGGAACGACGCGATCGGAGTCGTCTACCACCGTGGCGCTGACCAGAACCAAGTTCGAATCGGCGCGCAAGGTCCTCGGGCTGGAGGCGCTTTCGGGCGCGCCCGCCGCCGCCAACACGAGTCCCAGAATGAGAACCCTGCCCAACCTGACGCCTCGCTTTGCACCCCGATACTAAACATAGCGTCATAAGTAATTGCGCGCTGTGCTCTCATGGAAACATGCGAGCGCTAACGATTGCCGGCTCAGCAAACATCATTCTGGGATTGCAGGACGAGATCCGCCGATCAGAGGAATCCCGCTATGACCATCG